>Ga0209559_1000317_pt1 | contig 36006 bp, 41 predicted proteins | sample SaaInlV_110m_DNA_FD_184677 | JGI IMG/M metagenome (GOLD analysis project Ga0209559, IMG submission 184677) | Marine microbial communities from expanding oxygen minimum zones in the Saanich Inlet - Saanich Inlet SI074_LV_165m_DNA (SPAdes) (version 2) | ecosystem: Environmental > Aquatic > Marine...
AACTTTTCGTTTTGCCATAGCTTCAATAGCATGGTTAGTTAACCATACATTTTTACCAAACCTTTCACTATAAAAAGACTCACTCATTACTTAATTAAACAGCTTTTTTATAGAAAATAATAATCCATCACGATAAAATCCAAAACTGATAACTCAAGACTTTTAACTGCTAACTTTGCTCACTCATGATAATCAAAAGCACGATACCCATGCTCTTTCACCAGGGAGTCTCGCTTAGCCAATGTCAAATCATGCTCCATCATTTCATGCACCATTTCATCAAAAGTAATTTCAGGGGTCCAACCAAGCTTTTCTTTCGCCTTAGTAGGATCACCTAAAAGAGTCTCTACTTCTGTTGGACGGAAATAACGAGGGTCGACAGCAACAATGCATTTTCCACTTTCACCATCAAACCCTTTCTCATCAATACCCTCGCCTTCCCAGCGAATCTTTTTACCTATATGATCGTAAGCCGCATTACAAAAATCCCGTACTGAATACTGAACACCTGTAGCAATACAAAAATCATCAGGAGTATCCTGCTGCAACATCATCCACTGCATCCTGACATAATCTTTAGCATGACCCCAGTCACGTTTAGCATCCATATTACCCAGATAAAGCGTATCCTGAAGCCCAAGGTGAATTCGGGCCATTGCACGAGTGATCTTACGAGTTACAAAAGTTTCACCTCGAACTGGAGACTCATGATTGAATAAAATACCATTACAGGCATACATACCATAAGCTTCACGATAGTTGATAGTTATCCAGTAGGCGTATAGTTTTGCCGCTGCATACGGCGAACGTGGATAAAAGGGAGTTGTCTCTTTTTGTGGTATTTCCTGAACCAGTCCATAAAGTTCAGATGTGGAAGCCTGATAATATCGAGTTTTCTTTTCCAGGCCAGATATTCTAATTGCTTCGAGAATACGCAATGCACCGATACCAACGGTATCAGCAGTATATTCAGGACTTTCAAAAGAAACTGCAACATGACTTTGAGCACCTAGATTGTAAATTTCATCCGGTTGAATCTGCTGAATAATTCTGACAAGAGCTAAAGAATCACTCAGATCCCCATAGTGTAAAACAAACTTTTGATTAGACACATGGGGGTCCTGATAAAGGTGATCAATACGATCTGTATTGAATGAAGAAGCACGACGCTTTATTCCGTGAACTTCGTAACCTTTTTCAAGGAGAAACTCCGCAAGGTATGCTCCATCCTGACCTGTTATTCCTGTAATTAATGCTTTTTTTGACACATTGGCTCCTACTACTATATAAAAGGGAGAAAACAAATTCTCAACTTAGCTTTTAAATCAATTATTACGCTAAAACTCTTTGCTATGAGATATTTTGTTCACAATCACTCAATATATCTTTGGCTAAATAATTTTAAACATTTTCCCGTTCAATTTCATCAATAATATCATGACGTTCTTTTTCAGTCATTTTACCTATGGAGTCTATGCTTATTGAGCTTTCACTAGCAGGTATTATATCTCCTCCTCGTAAGTCACCTTGAAGCGAATCTTGACCAACATCGCATACCGGCACAGTATCTGTACATATTGGCCTACCAACTAATGATTTTATCTTATTTTTAACGACCCACTTTACAGGGTGTTTAATATATTTCTTCATGACTGGAGCAGCGGTACCAACCATCCAGCAATTTTTGGGACATGTTTTTACTTTCCCTCTAACTTTTTTTGCTTGATCACTAAACCATAGATCTTCAAATGACGTACAATCCCTGATATTACCCATCGATTCTTTCCAGTACCTGTCTTCCAGTCCATTACAAGGGTATACATCACCATAAGGCTCGATAAAAAAGTTGGCAGTCCCTGCTTCACAAGGGAGCATTCTTGGGTTCTCCCTTATATAATTAATTAAACCCAAATTAAAAAATGCTCGAAACCAGGATTTGGGTTTATTTTCCTTCATTAACCGTTCAATAAGTTCAGAAAAATTAGCTGTTACCTCATCCTTATTTATGACTACATTATCTTCCCGGTGAAAATAGAAAGAATTATGAAATGAAGCCGTCGCAAACTCCATGCCTAAACTTTTAGATAATTCATACAAAGGAAGTAAGTCATGAGAGTTTTTATTTGACACTGTTTGGCCAAAACCAATATCTTTAATACCCATTTCTTTTAATGACATTAAAGTTCTCAACCCTTTATCAAAACCACCTACTCGTCCTCGCAGTTCATCATTCATTATAGGCAAACCTTCTATACTCACCCTAATACCTATATCAGGAAAGCGCTCTGCCAACCTTATGATTTTTTTCGTATGCCAACCTGAAGTAGAAATAACGATTCGATCTGCTTTTGTATACATAACCTCAATAATATCCTCAAGATCTAGTCTTACAAAAGGCTCACCACCAGTTATATTAGCAAATTTAAACTTAGGTAATATTTCTAGTTCTTTTGCTGTAATCTCATCACTTTTACGTGTTGGATGATCCCATATATCACACATCTTACAACGCATCTGGCACCTGTAAGTCGTTATGATTGAAACATCGGTAGGCATTGTTGCCTCATTTCTTGGAGAACTCATTTTTAACTCCGAAATAAATACTAAATAGCTATAGTAATTTTTTATAAAGATTAACAGTCTGGTCTGCAATTACCGACCAGTTATATTTTTCACGGACAAAATTAATTCTTTGGTTAATTTTATCTAAACTTTGATTTTCATCATAGAGATTACTCAATTGCTCTTGAAGGTTATCCACATCTTTACAACGAAAATAAGCTGTAGAATCTAAACCAACTTCCAAGTTTGCTGGAATATCAGATACTAACGGCTGAATACCATAACTTAAAGCTTCAAGGAGTGAGATTGGTAGCCCTTCATGATAGGAAGGTAGAACAAATATCCTTGCATGGCTGAATAACTGCTTAAGGGGTTCACCAGTTATATACCCTGTTAATACAATATCAGGGTTCGAGAGGGCAGACCTTTTCAAAGATTCACTATATTCATCTAGATGATCAGCATCACCTGCAATCACTAGTTTACATTTTAACCCCGTTTTATTATAAGCCTGAATTAAATCATGCAATCCCTTTTCAGGTACAAAACGAGCAACCGCTATCATATAGTTTTCGGGCTCCAGCCCCAAAGACTTAATATAAGATATTTTTTTAGATTTATCAGGTATTGGTACTCCATTATATATTAAATGACTCTCCCGCTTACAACGATCCCTGATGATTTTACGAATAACTTCTGAAATCACTATAACTTCATTAGCGAATATACCACCTAATTTTTCACCTAAACGTAAAACAAACTTAGCTAAGTGCCCCCACTTTTCCCTGTCATAATCAGGTCCATGATTAGTAATAACGACTTTCAAACCTAGCAAACGTGCAAACGGAACCATAATAGCTGGCCCTATAGCATGAATATGAATGATATCAGCGCCCCACCTTTTCGCTTCTAAAATGGCAATAAAGGTATGGACTATGGCTTCTATGCTTTTCTTTTTAGGCGAAAAGTTATCAACTAACTCAATACCTGACCACTCACTTAACTCAGAATCAACATAAGGCTTACGACGACTCAGTTTCACCTGATGACCTTTTTCAACAATCAGAGGATATAGTTGCTGACAGTGACTTTCTACACCTCCAGGTATATCTGGAATTCCACGTGTACCGGTTACAAAAATTTTCACTTAATTTATAGACCAAGAACAGAATTGTAAATTGAAATCAGGCCATCGTAATGAGCCTCAGCTGAATAATGCTCTTCAACTTTTTTACGCCCTTCCAATCCCATTTCCTTTGCAGCCGCACGGTTATTCCAAATCCAGGTTATTTTTTCGGCAAGAGTAACAACATCACCAGGAGGGAAAATAAAGCCATCCACTCCTTCTTCAATTAATTCGGGGATCGCCCCTATATCAGACCCTATTACCGGCTTTCCAGCAGCAAATGCTTCAGTGATTACCAAACCAAAAGCTTCATACCATAAAGATGGAACGATAATACATGTAGCACCAGATAGAATTGACATTAATTCATTCCCTGATTTATACCCAAAGAAGCTAATATTTTCTAACTCATTTATTTCTGCCTTTCTCTTTAACTCTGTCTCCAAGGGGCCTGAACCAACTATATAATATTTAACCTCAGGTGTTATTTTTGCCGCTTCAATTAATAAGGAAACGCCTTTTTCTTCAGACAATCTGCCAAAATATAATATATAGCCCTCTTCGGGTATGGTTTGGTCATATTTACTGACATTAATATAATTAGGTAAGAAAGTTATTTTTTCCGATGGGAACCCATATTCAATCATTTTATTTTGATAAAATTTACTTACTGCAATATATCTATCAATCCCCTGATAGAACCCCATGGCATAATGGAAATACATTTCGATAGTATTAACCAGACTTCCCATTGTTGAGCCTTTAGTACACCTATTCTTCAAGCAATTATAAAATTTACGCCCTTTACATTCCTCACACACATGCCCATTAACATACATTTTATAGTTAGGGCATAACGGTTTTAGGTCATGAAGAGTAAGCAGAATTGGAATATCTCTCTTTTTCAACTCCCCAAAGACAGATGGCGATATTTGATGCTGAAATATATGAAAATGAGCCAGGTCAGGAGAGTAATTAGAAAGAAGTTCATGCATTTTTTTCTTAGCATCAAATGAATAAATTATTTTTGATGCAGAAAGCAACTTATTTTTTATCCCTGGCTTAGAATAATCAACATTATCAACAAAGTACTTAGAATATGGAGTTTCTTCATTTTCAGGTCCTTCCATAGAAAAGGGAATAACCTTATGCTCCCCATTTTCCAACATTTCTTTTTCGCCAAAGAAAACTGACTCACTTCCACCTTTTTTCCAGTAAAATTTATTTACTGATAATATATTCATAATCATAACTCCAAAATCAGATTGCCTGATACTCAATTAAATCTAGAAGAATATATTCAAGAGCTTTTAAAAGATGTTGATCGGCAGAATGATTATTCTTTTTATAGTGTACATATAATTCAATAAAATTAATCAATAGATAGAATTTCACATCGATATTTTCTAGCGATTGCTTTTCGCAATTAAACACACAAAGCAATTCATTAATTGCAGAAATGCTTTCAGTAATCACTGATTGACCTTTTAGCTTCTCAACCAGTACTACCTTATGCAATAGAAAATAACAAACGTCATAAAACAGGGGGCGATATTTAAATGTCTCCCAGTCGATAAGTTTTATTTTATCTTTAGAAAGAAAACGATTCCAAGGTATATAATCGCCATGACTCAAAGCCAAAAGTATCTTTCTATTGTTAGCTGAAGACAAATAGTCTTTAACCTCAGGCAAACATTTAATTTGATCATAAAGTCCTACTTCATTGAAATATTCAGACAGAGAAACTTCCTTAAAGTTAAACTTTTCATGTATTTCACAGATAGCTTTTAAATCAACCTTAGATAGATTTACTGATACACCTTCATTTGACAGAATGTTATCTTGAACCAAACCGTAAAACTCATTCTTTCTTAAAACACTCAACAAATTTGGGGTTATTATTCGATCAAATGAAATATCACCTAACTTGATTAAAGCCTTCTTCTCATTTTCTATCCTTTTTATACCTGAAGCGGTATTTGAAACCTTCATAAAAGATACAGGTTTGTTTTTACTGTCGCTATACTGGAAAGTAAACTTTTGATACTTACCTGGAGCACCTGTATATAGTATTGCAGCAGTAAGGTTCTCGTTACTATAAAAACTTTCTAAAAATGAACCAGCAACAACCATTCTATGAGGAAAAATAAAAGCAAACAAACCAAAACTGTTTAACCATTTAGCTATTACCCAAACTGTTCTAGCATTCAATGATGTAGGCTTAATTATCGAGCCATGATTCTGAATTGCCTTTTTACTGTTTAAAATTAACCATCTTGGATTATCAATACCTGGCACAATAATATACTCTGAGACTTTGCCAGAAAATTCAGACACCCTCGAAAAAAACCTGCGTTTATAAAAATATAGAAAACTTTTTTCACCACAATCTTTATATTCAGCCAGAGTAAACCCAAGTCCTTTCCAAAAACTCTTCAATTCACTCAAAACTGAATATGAAGCACCAGATAAATATATTGGACAGCCTTTATCAATAAAAAGGCTGACGAACGAATAACGATTATCCATGCTTATTATAACGGTTACTCATAAACTCTAAACATTCCAGTAAAACGTTATTAATACTGTCATTAAATGAACAACCAGTATCAATCGTAATAACATTTTTATTGAAGTTCATTTCTGTAGAGTATATTTTTTTTTGAGCGTTAATTTCATCAATATCGATCTCATGTTTACGATCAAACAGCACTTGTGCATCGGCTGTAAAATAAAAGAGTCTGTCAGGCTGAGGGATAAAAACCTTATCAAACATACGCATAATTATTCTATTTACCTTAAAGCCGAACCTTTCAGGGTAAATTATATTATCAAAATGATATCTATCAAAAATAACTAGTCCTCCCGTATGAGCCTCTTTAAAATATTTAATTTGACCAAAAATAAAGTCTGCAGCATAGTAAAAATACTTCATCAAATTTTTAAAACTAGAAATTAATCCAGAATTTACTACTCTCTTTCCAGAACCATCTAAAGTTTCTTTCTGCCCTTTTGAACCAATGACCTGAGCTACTCTTGGAAGCAAAAAAGGGCGCCAATAAAACTCTATCTTTCTGTTTTTAGTAAAGTATTTGTCTGAATTATTAATTAAGTGTTCCTTTATACTTGTCTTTCCTGCCCCATCAATCCCGGTAAAGCTAATTACAATTCCATTTTTACCGACTGTTCTATAGAAAATAGTAATAAAGAAATTAATAAATATCTTAAGCCGAAAAAAGCTAATATTTAAAAATGTCTTTTTAAACAAATACTTTCTAACATTACCAGCTTCATGCTGAAGGGCTACCCAGTTTTCCTCCTGAATTTCAGATATTATTCGTGCACCAATTTTTTTGCCAAGAATACTTTCAATTAATTCAACATACTCCGGAGACTTAGAAAACGTATATAATTTTTCTTTATACTTCTCTTTAACTTCGCCAAATGTAACCAATGGATAAAGCAAATGCATTACGCTTTCAATAAGATCATTTGCAACAAAAAATCCTTTATACTTCTCTCTGTTAGATTTTATTAAATTGGATGTCACCAATGGTAAAATAGATTTATAGGCGGTCTCACACATCAAATCAATTTTAATAATTTCAATTCCATTTCTTGTTTTTACATAAAAGTAATTATTAGTACCATTAGCAGTTTTATTCAGTATATAAAGTTTGAGCCCTATACCTTTAGCCAGAGATAACAATATTTCACCGGCCTTATCAGTATCGTCAACCCAGATATCAACATCATTTTCTGTATACTCAGGCAAACCCTTATAATTACCAACAACACAATATTCAATACTCTCATTGTTAAGTTGTGAGAAAAATTTTAATAATAGATCTTTTAGCATTTTTTACCTTTTGTTATCATCAAAGTCCAGAAGTTGCAAAACATATACAAAAGATTAAGTTCACGAAAATGAGAAATAGAGGTGCTAAATATTCTACAGCTAAGTGCACTATTAGACTTTAAGAAACTTTTCAAAGTACAGCATTTTTATTTTTCTCAACCTTAGAGGTAAGTAAAAGTACAATTATAAAAAAATAAATTAAGTACCAAAACTTTGAAAAAACACTGTGTGTTGTCCCAATAATCGAAAAAGAAAACAATCCACTAAGTATATAAATTAATACCATATTGGGTGAATTCCTATCACCAGTCATAGCCTTATGATCTAAATAAGAAAATAACGTCCCATAGCCTACAAATAGAACAATAACTCCTACAATTCCAAAGGCCATCAATGTCTGGCTCATTATACCTGGACGCACACCTCCCCAATCGTAACCCCTAGTTACTTTAGCAATTAACCACCCCGAACCACTACCCTCTTCATCAAATAACTTTTGTTTATCTATACCGAAGAAGCTCAAAATCCGTCCTGGTAAAGCTGTATAAAATATACCAGCTATATATGGTTCAGGACCATATTCTTGACGCAACTCTTCCAAATAGGACACTACTCCTGCCGTGTCTCTAAATTCAGGAGCAAAATGCAGTGAAGCCATTTTATCAATAGTATTATCATAAGAAATTATTTGATTTCGTTCCTCATAAAAAGCTAAATTTCTTACTGCTCCATAGACCGACCCCAATACAACAAAAGCAACAATTAAAGACATTATTTTTTTCAATGGATACTCCTTAATCCTAGTAAGATATGGAAATATCATCAAAACAGGTATCGCAATATATATTCGAGCTCCCCAAAGCAAAAAAGCGAGAATTGCTGATAAAAACATGAAAATTATGAAATTATTTTTACCGAACATCACCATATATACACCACCATATATGAGCACCATTGTCATCGCATTAAAAGCAATTAAATGTGCCAAATGTCCCTCACCACTTACAATACTGCGCAGTTCACTGCTTGCATTTGGTGAAATACCTTGAATCACGGGGAAACCTTTAATATAAAAAGTATAGAAGACACTAAAAGCAACAATACCAACAATACCAATCCAATTAACCATCCATTTTAGACGAGTCTTACTCCATCTCCTAACTGTCACCTTCCATCCATTCAATAACCTAACTTTAGAGAATTTAGGAAAAAAGGCACTTCCTGTTACATATCCAAAGATCCAACTTAAAAGGGAAAGCTGAATATAAAAGTAAGATTCACTAATTGATTCATTATAAATAAACTTCACCCCTGTTTGGTCTTGAAAATAATGATCTAAACTTCCTAAATATATAAAATACCCCATAAAAGACATAAACAATACCGAAGGAATTGAAAAATGAAATTTGAAAATACTAATTTTATAATTGATTAAGATTATTGAAATAAAATATAGAAAAGTAACAGGCTTTAATCCATTATAAAGATTATCATCACCAATATTTATGAAATTAGCATCCAATATTTGCATCCAATAATATACCAACAATAAAATAACTATTAGCAATATTAACGAAGTATTGACTAATGCTTTTTCTAATGGTCTTAACATTTATTTTCTTTGGTCTTTACCTGATTCATGAAAAGCATAAACGCTCAAAGAGCTTACTGAGTGACTAAGATGCTAGTAACCCACCCTATCCAGAGTTTCTTTAAATGCTTCATTCATCCTATTCTTTTGACTCGCATTTAAAGTATTTTCCCAAGTTCTCCCTTCACTTCCCTTAATAAAACTAATATCCCTTCTCGACCCTTTAAGCTCAATTGACTCGTTCTCTTGCTCTTTCTCTAACTTGGACATTTGATTTATATTCGCAGATAAAATTGCTTTTTTAATCTCTTGATCACTTCTATCAATAGAAAGAAATGCTAATATTTTTTTTAATTCATTAGGTGTATCATTTTTAATATCTTTATAATGAAGTATTAAAATATTATCTTTATTTTCAAAACTTTCTATCCACCCTATGACGTGTGAGTCCCAGCCCCCATAGTTATCTAATGAACCTTCTATAAACTTTGTCATAAACTCGTCCAATCCTTTATCATAACCTTTATACTTCATAAACCACTTGTGATAAGAGAGCACTACATCCCTTACATCTCTACAAATATAAATAACTTTTTTATATCTTGAGTCAAAAGCTTCATGACTTTTAATAATTCGAGGGCGAGCAATCTCTTTAAGTTCTTTATTTGAGTTTTTATAAAGATCAGGAATAACATCCTCTTTGTTAACAAAATCAATATCAATATTATAAATTAATTTCCCTAACATAAACCTCATCCAGGTATTTCCTGAACGAGGATAGGAGACAAGAAACACATCATCACTCCAAACTTCAATATCTCTACAAGCAGGGTAATTCCCTAAAATCCTATTTAAAACTTTCTTAACTAACAATTATCACCTCACCAAACATTACCAACACCCACATTAAACAGAATTATTTAGAGTCAAATCTTAAGCCAAAAATTTGCCTCATTGCAATTTTCCACCAACTTAAAACTTTGATACTAGAGAATCTTCCTTCACTACTAATCCTATATATAAACAAAAGGCTAAATACTCGTTGAAAATTGTATGACAACCTAGAAAAAATAAAAGGTGAAATTTCAATTCCAGCTACACTTTTAGTCTCTTTTTTGAGCATTCCTTTTAACTCTCCAATAGCCTTATCTGAGTTACCAATAGTCTTACAGTTACTATGCCACCTTGAAGCCGAAACAATTTTATTTAAATATTTAAATTTAAATTTTGATGATATTCTGAGCCAATAGTCATAATCCATAACAAAATTCAACTCATTTCTCAAACTAACTTCATCAATTACACCTTTACGCAAAAAGACTGTTGGCTGATGTATAAAGTTCCATTTCTTTAAAATCTTATGAGAAAAATATATCGGCGCTTTTCTCAGATACAAAATATCACCAACAGAATCAACATATACATTATCCGCATAACAAGCAGACGCATTCTCATAATTATTAAAAAAGCTATTAACTTCTGACACAACATTAGATGAAAAATATTGATCATCAGAATTTAACCATGTAACTATATCTCCAGTAGCAACCTCCAGCCCTTTATTAATAGCATGACTTTGCCCATCATCGGACTCACTTACCCAATAATCAATCTGTGAAGAGTATTTCTTAATAATATCCACAGTGTTATCTTTAGACCCTCCATCGATGACAATGTACTCAACATTAGAGTAAGTCTGATTTATAACACTTAGAATGGTCTCTTCAATAAAGCATCCCTGATTATACGAGGGAGTTATAATTGAAATTTTTAAATCACTCAATTTTTATTCCTAATATTTACAAAATTTATTCAGGAGATAGTATCTCAAAGGCGACGTTTTTCTACCGACAATAAAACAATATATCAAGTCCATTGAAAAGCACTCCGTAAAACCAGTACAGATCTTCGAAAGTTTAAAACTATCCCTTTAACGCTACCCATAACCCTTGATTTAATAAGAATTATAAAATGTCCAAAAACCCAGATATTTCTTTACCGATAAAAGCATCCATATATTCCAAATGGCCACACTTACCATTGTAGAAATTGCAACACCTTCGATTCCAAACACCTGAACAAGTTGAATATTTAAGAAAACATTTATCAGTGCCGTAGTCATCATAATATTCCTAACTATTTTTTCATGACCTGAAGTCATAAGAATATATCCAACCGAACCACAAGCCACATTTATTAGCTGCCCTACAGTAAGAATAAGCAATACCGTTGCCCCTACTGAGTACTCTACTCCATAAAGCTTAAGAATCCATTGCGGCCATAACAAAAACACTAGCGAAGGCACCAAAACTAATGCCAACATAAACAGAGTTGATTGACGAGCTAACCTTGCTATTCCCTTTATATTATTAGCAGCAAAAAAAGCAGCATATTTTGGCGCAGAAATGGAATTAACAGCAAATAAGACAATACTTGTTAACATAGCAGTCTTTGCTGCTACAGAATAAACCCCAACATTTTCAGAGCTACCATAAACCCCAAGAACTAAAGTGTCAGTCCATGACATTACCAGCCCTCCAGATGATGCTAACAATAAAGGGAATCCCTTCTCAATCAACTGTAGTTTTTTTTGTTTAATAACATCACCGACATGTATTCGATTATTCCAGCACCATCTCGAATAAATAGAGGCTATAATAATTGAAATCACATATATATAAACCACTCCATCGAGATTCCAACTATACCAACGTCCCAATATCAGAAGCATTAACAAACTACTACCAGGAACTATAATATTTTGAACCATAACAGAGGTTGTAATCTCCCTAAGACCTCTTAAAGCCTCAACATTCAACATCATTAATGATAATGGCAGCAAACACCAAATCATATGACTTAACTGACGAGAAAAATCTTGCTTCCAAAAAAAAGCGTCTGAAACATAAGGGAGTGTCAATACAACAAACAATGTAACAAAAGCACTTGCATATATAACTATATGGGTAACTGATTGATGATATCCTCTTGCAGCTGCATACTCTTTACGACCCATTGCAACTGCAATATTTTTCATTAAAACAACATCAAGTCCCATTCTAACAATAACACTTAAAACTGTCACTATAGTGAGAGATAATATAAATATTCCATAATCATCTGGGCCAAGTAATCGAGCAAAATAAATAGTAAATAAAAAAGCTAACCCTGCTCCAAAAATTTTAAATAAAAAGGCTCCCCCCCCTTTTTTTAATACTTCAAAAAAATGAGCATCTTCAAGAATTTTATTTTTAATTCCTTTAAGTTTATTTAAATTAGTCACTAACTTTTCCGAGCATTCTTTTCGGCAATATCAATTAATAATCTCAAAACCCTATTTACAGAATTCGAGTCTTTAAACACCTTATAAACATCATTCTCTAATAACACTAAATTTTCAGTTTTCTCACAAGTACTGTTAACTGGGAGTTGATCTTCCAGGCCATCAAATATTTCACTACTCACTAAATCTCTTTTCTTTCTAGTATTACTTATATTTGTCTGTAGAATTGCCATAATAACCGCAAGATAGAAAGAAACAAAAATAATGGATCTTGAACGCTCGAGTATTGACTCGGACAAACTAAAAATAAAAAAACTAAGAATCAACACCAATCCAGCAAAGGCCATGCGCTGAACTTCTGCCTCAGAATGCCTAGATATGGATTTGCAAAAAACAAATGCTGGTAATATAAAGAAAATTAGTATTGAACCAAAGCCCAATAAACCTCCTTTAGCTAATGCCGAAATAAACTGATTATGAGGATGATAATAATTTACTGCTGTTTTATTGATAAGTCCTTCATCAATTAACAAGTGAACCTTCCCTGAAAACTCACCCCAGCCACCACCCACTACTAAATTCTCCTTAAACATAAAGTTGGCGGCTCTCCACAACTCAAACCTAATTCCTAGAGAAGTCTGTCTAGCTTTATCATTAACATTATCACTAAGAATATACATGTTAATTTGAGAATAAGCTGCTTCAACTCGATTCTGCACACCTGTTTGAGGTATTAAATAGAGACCACATAAAACAAAAAATGAGATGCTAAAAATGAGGATTCTAACTCTAAGTGTAAATCCTTTAGGAGTATACCACGCAAATAGTAACAAGATAAAAGGTACAGCAACCCAACCACCTCTTGTTAAGGATAAAGCGCTCGCCAACATACCCGCTGATAAAGCTATAAGAGGAATCATTACCAGCCACACTTTTTGCGTTTTGAACCACCCGACCCCAACCAAAGACATAACCCCCATAACCAAACCCAGATCACCAAATATAATTTCATGCACAACTCCTTTTGCATGGACAGGTTTTATTGGGCAATAATCTAAGTTGAAAACCTGGTAGTAAGCAATGATGCCTGCAACCACCGCCCCCAGCACCACTCCAATCCAGATATACTTTTCATCAAACAAATTCCTTTTAAAAAAGTAATACGCCGGAATCGCTAAAACCAAAGCCAAAAAACGATCGGCCCTGGCCATATCGGTATCATTAACAACCGTTGTAATAACGACTGTCACCATCACAAAACATAATGACAAAAAGAAAAGCTTCTCATCTTTGGAAATAGGAAAAATTTCCTTACGGTAAGCAACCATCTGCCAAATACCCAGCAGAATAACAATAAGAAATACTGCTCCATACACCTTGTCTACCACTAAAACAGAAGCAGGAAAAATAATGACTGCACTTGCAGCTATAAATTCATTTATTGATTTCATTTAGGAAAGGGAAAGTTGGCAGTCATAAGTCGTAAGTCGTAAGTCGTAAGTCGTAAGTCGTAAGTCGTAAGTCGTAAGTCAATTATCTCTGGTTAGACTAAGATTACTAATCATTTTATTAGTTTTCTCACCTAAGGCTAATTAAGACCTCACGTAGAAAAATATTTAATTTTATCCAGGAGCCGACCACCACCCCTAGTATCTAAACTCATGAATGTTAGTCAGGTAGTCTTCAAGCTGGGTATGAGTATTAATAGCAACCTGCGCATAATGAATTATATCATCTGCAACAATACCACGTTTTTCAGCTCAATAGCACTTCCAGAATATCGTAATCAGCTGTTGAAAGCTCCCCTTGTTTTATAGACTCTGCCTGCAACAATGAATGCTCTAGCCAGTTTCTAGATTTTTCAGCGAGGACTAACTGTTGATGCAAGTATTGACGAGAAGATGTTCGAGAAGTCATAAGAGTACTGCATCGGACTCAATCAATTGAATAAAAGAAGGCTCTGCTCTGGATTTGAGAACAATGTCCATTTTTTGCTCTCCCAGATTCATTTCCAGAATACCACGCAGTTTAGCAACCTCACGCCAGCCCATCGTTTGAGAATTAATCAGCAAGTCAATATCTCCAGCCACTTTTGCATCATCCACACGAGAACCAAATAATTTAACTTCAGCACCAGAGTCAATTTTTTGGACTGCCTTTTTTATTTCACTAATTTGTCTAAAACTTAATCTCATTTTGTATTTTTTATATCGCTCTACTAGTCTAAATTGTTCATAGTAAGACAGACTTCCTGGGTCAGAAAAAACCTCTTAACAGACTGCCTACATCACTCTCCTCTAAGTCCTTAAGACAACAAATGTAAGCCACAAAATTACTTTTCACTCCTTAGTTTTTCACTAACTATTAATGCAAATTTTTGCAACTCAAGATACATTTTATTTTCAATAACCTCTCTTATCACTCTTTCATCTAAATTTAAATAATCATGTACTATAGCATTTCTCATTCCTATTACCTTTTCCCAGTTATCAAGATGCCATTCCTGCCCAGCTTCTTTTGATAAAAGCTGTAATTCTGCTAATTTTTCAAAAACAGAGTAAGCATCACCAGGCAAAACTTTTCCTTGCTGTTTTAACCAGTGTTTTGCAACACCAATACAGGATTCCACTAAAATTTGCAGCAATCTTTCCGCCCCTTTACGCTCAACTCTGGTCCAGGTACGAACTTTCAAGAGCAGGTAGATGCTGTCTAAATCCTCTACACATTCATTCACATGCTGTTGAATCGCATCGACATAATTATCAAGCATAATGTTTCCTGTGATATAGGTAATCCAGCTCCCATTTAGACATAATTCTTTGCTCTTCAACCATGCGACGATAATTATTCGCACAATAAATATTAAAATTGTCTTCTACAACAGTATATGCCATAGGTAGTGAAGCCTGATTAATATCAATAATAGATAAAGGTTGATCCAGTTCTTTTTGCCAGCTTAAAGCCAATAACTCTGGCCTTAAACGCCTTTCTAGAGGATTTTCAATATAAGCTTTAAATGCCACAGCTAAATCAAAATCACTGTCTTTAGTTGCCAGCGATCTTGCTCTTGACCCATAAAGCCATACCACTTCAATATCCGGGTTTAATGAAGCGAGTTTCTTTATTGAGATTATTATCAATTCTTGATCTTTATTTATCATTTATATTTGATTAAAACCTATTGCATACCAACAAAGCATGTACTCTGGAGAATCAGTGGACAGTTTCCCAACTAATTATCAACAACTTGACCACACATCCTTGAATTAAACAAATTAATATGGCTTTAGCAAACTTCTGCTGGGCCATATCAGGCCTGTCCCAGGGATCATAAACAGTGAAAAACTTTAAACCTGTAGTCGGACAATTGTAGAGATGACTATAACTATAAGCCATTAATTCATTAGCTTTTTAGTCGCAGCATACAAGCTAAGCGGATGATTGACATTATCATGTATAGAAAAAGACTTTTTAGTAGTACTTCCATACACAGAACTGGAGGATGCATAATCAAGATGTTCGACCCCGTTATGCCTACAACTTTCTAGAAATTGACTGGCGCGAGGCCTTACCTTGTAATTTAGCGTCAACTAGCCCAAATTTGTGAGAAATCAAAACTAATATCACAACTTTCCAGAGCGAAACTAAAGGTTTCATTTTGCATATCTTTTTTCTTTACAAATCGACCTTCCTGACTGAGTTGATAAACTTTCGCGACTTGCTCATTCGGATTGACTACGATGTAATAATTTACACCTTCTTGCTGATATAACTCAAACTTAAGCCCCGTGTCTTTCTTTGCCGTTGAAGGAGAAAGAATTTCAAAAATAATTACTGGTGCAATATTTAAGTATTGCCCAGACACTTTTTTGCATACAACCAGGTTATCGGGCTGTACGACTGTCTCTTCATTAATTTTCCAGTCAACTGGTAATAATGCCTGGCATTTTTCACATTTTTTTAAGCTATCAAATAGCTGTCCATGTATCTTAGAGCTAATCGCTTGATGCTCTATACTCGGCGCAGGGCTCATTGCATAAGGCACACCATCTATCAATTCCCACGACCCTTCCCAACTTTGATAATCACTCCATGTGTAATGCGGTAAATATTCTGTTTTTAAAACGCTCATGCCTTATTTCCTGCTCTTTCGGAATTTTTAAACTATACCATACTGCTAAAAAAAACTCATTTCGATGATCATATGGTAACCAATAAGGCAAGACTCGGTTGGCTTGTGAAATCAACCATTTTTTAATAAAAACAGGTGGAAATCAGTCCATTTGCCTGACACCATACAGTTTATTCATCATCAACATCTTGCCGTATAGATATTCGCCCCTCAAAAGTCATGCGCTCAAGTAATCATAAAGATCTATAGGGGCATCTATATTTATTTGACTTCCTACCGCTACCCCCAATTTTGGCTCCGGGTCTAACTGATCTTTTAATTTATTTCTCAATACCCATGCTTTATTTGCCACTGCTCTTATTTCATTCATTGAGTATTCGGGTGTAATTGCTTTAAATAAATCCTGGAAATTCAGAATAAAGGGGCAGAATTCGGAAGGTAAAGCAAAGGCATGGTGATTATTAGGGCGTGATAACAGAACAGTTTGTTTGACCTTTTGCTTTGGCTACAAAGTTTTTATCAAAGGTATAAAGTTTTTCATACTGTTGGCACTGGGATAAATGCATTGCATCAGAGAAATCAATACCCAGTTCGTGCCATTCAATAGCTTGCGCTACTTTGCCGGGATTTGATAAATGAACGTTATGCAACCCAAATAAACCTGCCAGAGCATTACAGATATTATCAGGTGAAAATTCATATGCATACCTCAGTACCCATTCTGTTTCCAGTATAACCGTATCTGCAATAAAAACTTCTTGAGTGTTAAAAATAGAGAATGCTTTTTTATACTGCAAGTTATCATCATGAGTAAGAAACCGAATAATTATATTGGTATCAACGGCTATCATTTATGCTGCTCATTTACACCTTTCAAGATGGCTAACTCCATTTCTTCCAGGGATTTGGCTTTTCCTTTAAACTTTAAAATAGCTGCTACCTGGTTAATATTTGTTTCTACAAACGGCGTTTTAGGCTTGAGTAATATACCATCACCAGTATCAACAACGACAAGCTCCTGGCCGGTTTCCCAGTGATATGCAGTTCTTAATGGCTTAGGTATAATTACCTGACCCTTGCTAGACAGCTTAACTGTATTCATTGCCACCCCACCAAGGTAAGAATAATGTAAGCATTTTAATTCTTGACCAAATATTTGTCAATTTTATATCGCCTGCTGAAGATTTCAGCTTAGCAGAATGGGGGCAGACCTTAATGGCACTGACTTAAGGAATTAGTCTGGTACTCCTGCCATTACCAAGCGAATTTATCGGGAATCTAGTGGGCTTTGAGTATGGGTTTCGGCAGCCCCTTTAGTGAGTAAATTATAATATCCGTATCAAGCAGAAACATTAAAAATCAATATTCCGGTGGTTGCTATTATTTACCCGGTTATTACGCAGCTCTTTTATTATTTCACCTGCAGGCTCTTCTCCCTCCCAGGTTCCACATAATTCCAGAAATTGGTCATTAACGAGACGAGTTTTATTACTGGGCATTGATAAGTAGGCCTTAAGAATTGAGACCACCTCCTGACTAATAGATCGATTTTCCATCGCAGCTCTTTTCCCTAATGACTTATACAGCTCATCATCAATTGATTTAACTTGTAAATTTGCCATAACACTCACTCCACATCAAAGCAGAAAGTAAATAATAAAATAAGGTTCATGAAGTAGCAATAAAAAAGCATGACCAGCATCTACAGGGTCATAGTCATTAGATCGGCTGGTTTGTAAAATAAGTTATTTTACAACAAAAAACGGCCTTAACTCTTCATCAATTTTGGTTACTCTCAACGCTATTAAAAATAGCATCCGCAGGTTCCGGACTTAAAACCGTTTTAAGTTTTCCCTCTGTTACCGCCTTATGAACAATTGCGTCTAAATCCGGCTCAACAATATGAATTTCACCACGATTAATTGTATCAACCTCATGTTGATTGACATCAACCCCTATGACGTTTTTCCCATACGCAGCGAACATGACTGCCGTAGGTAAACCTATATAGCACCACCAGATCTTCAATATAACCATGAACCATTTGATTACGCAATTTTCTTATCGCCAGCCATTCATCTACCGAGGAAATCCATCCCAGACGTTCAGCTATATCCAGGTTATAAATCTGGGTTGATTGCCTCTCACTTAATGCCAATAGTAAATGCGGCAGAAGATTGTCGCCTAATGTACCTTGCAACCTGCTACATCGTGTTACGAAAGCATCGACTTTTTCAGATAAATCGTCGTCGCTTTCCAATTGTTTCGCTTTTTCAATCGAGAAGGGCTCTACAAATAATCTTTTTGTAGTCCTTAGCAAAAGCTGGCTTTCTCTCTCGACTACCCTGGATAGAAATTGTAACCTGACCCTGAGATTTTCATCTATCACTATAATTGAATTCCTGTTGATTTCGCATGCCGGTGAATAGGCAGCACCTCAAGGTTTGGTGCTAAAATAATCACATCAATACTACGACCTGCCATCATTCGAGATACTTGAGCAGAGATTTCAGCCGCAAGCCGGGCTGGTCTTTCAATTTCACGAGGAACATCTATCAATAAATCCACATCTCCCCCTCGCTTATTGTCATCAATCCGGGAACCAAACAGGACAACAGAGGCATCGATATCACCCGCAACATCTTTGATTATTTTTTTATTTCCAGCTGCTGTTGTGGAGAGATACGCATATTAATTTCATCTTTTACCTGCACATAGGGTCTATTGACAATAGCTTACCGCCTAAACGCTCTAAAGACTGCATCAAAGTTTATTTTTGCAGGGCATGTTGTTCCTTCAAAACTATAGGTTTCCCTGGAGAAGTCACCCTGTTTTGAATATTTATTATTTTCCAGTTTATAAAGCTTTGCCTTACAGTCATCCGGATAGACGATAATATAGAAGGGTACTTTTTCTCGTTCGTATATTTCGTACTTAAAAAGTTCATCACGTTTGGCAGTTGATTGACTTATGATTTCTACAATAATTTCAGGGGCTTTTGTAATGTATTTATCATTTGGTTCATCACAAATCAAAACAACATCAGGTTTTAAAACGGTGTCATTACTTATTTTCCAGTCTTCTTCGCTAAGCACCAGGCACCTTTCACAAGCACCAATCGACTTTTTTAACTCAAACAGGATATTACCAGCTAAAGCCTGGTGTTTAATTACTGGAGATGGTGTTATTGCCATTGGCGCACCTGCAATCAGCTCCCATTTCCCCTCCCAGAGGCAATAATCATCATAACTATAATGTTCAATTGCTTTAGCGGCACACATGACTGAATAACTTCATATTAGTGAATGAACTCATATTATCAGCTTACCACTCATTCAGACATGTAACCAATACTGACTGTTGCAGGGAATATAACCACAGTACTTGTAACTATAATTTCATTTATTGAATTCATTTAAGGATAGTTGGTAGTTGGCATATTTTGAACTCAGAAAATTTCCTGAAGCATATAATATTGTATGAGTGAATATATTTAAAGAGCAGTATGAGTCATGGAATCAAGCTCCGTAGAAGATTAAACCATTAACTAGTCGTAACGAATATATCACTTATTATACATTTTAAACCATTCTGTAAAATTATGAATCCCATCCTCAATAGACATTGATGGTTTATAGCCAAAATCTTTCACCAGGTCTTCAATATCTGCAAATGTATCCGGCACATCTCCAGGCTGAAGAGGCAACAATTCTTTCTCAGCTTTTTTGCCCAATGCATTTTCTAATGCTGCAATATAATCATTTAACTCAACCGGGTTGTTATTCCCAATATTGTAGATACGCCATGGGACATAACTGCTTCCTGAATCAGGCTCTTCACCGTTCCAGTCAGGGTTAGGCTGTGCCGGTTTATCGAGTACCCGAATAACACCTTCGACAATATCATCAATATAGGTAAAATCTCGCCGATGATTCCCATAATTATACAGCTGTATTTTTTCATCATTCAATATAGCCCTGGCAAACTTCTGTAGAGCCATATCAGGCCTGTCCCATGGACCATAAACAGTAAAAAGCCTTAAACCGGTAGTCGGAAAATTATAGAGATGACTGTAACTATGAGCCATTAATTCATTAGCTTTTTTGGTTGCTGCATACAAGCTAACCGGGTGATTGACATTATCATGTATCGAAAATGGCATTTTAGTATTACTTCCATACACAGAACTAGAGGATGCATAAACAAGATGTTCGATCCCGTTATGTCTACAACCTTCCAAAATATGAGCAAACCCAACGAGGTTGGAATTGATATAAGCTAATGGTTTTTTTAGAGAATAACGAACTCCGGCTTGAGCGGCTAAATTGACAACTCTTTCCGGTTGATGGGTCTTGAACAAGTTTTCAATTAGATCTCTATCAGCCAAATCCCCTCTGATATGCATATACGCAGGATGATTTATATGTCGTGCAAGACGATCTTCCTTGAGCTGAGGATCGTAGTAGTCATTATGATTATCTATACCAATTACTTCATCTCCGCGTTCTAACAGTCTTAAAGTTAGGGCAGAGCCAATAAAACCAGCCGATCCTGTTACCAACACCTTCATTTAATCACTTCCAAACAAGTCTCGAGAATAAATTTTACTACTCACATCACTGATTTCATCCGTTATCCGATTAGCAACAATTACATCGGATATTTTTTTGAACTCTTCAATATCATTAAGCACCCGTGAATTGAAAAAATCACCTTCCTCGATTACGGGCTCATAAACTACGACTTCTACACCTTTTGCTTTAATACGTTTCATAACCCCCTGAATAGCAGATGCTCTAAAATTATCTGACCCTGTTTTCATAACCAGTCGATAGATACCAACAACTTTGGGATTTCTCTCTAGTATTGAGAATGCAACAAAGTCTTTTCGGGTAGTATTGGCCTCAACAATTGCATTAATAATGTTACTGGGCACATCTTTATAGTTAGCTCGCAACTGCTTGGTATCTTTGGGCAAGCAATAGCCTCCATATCCAAAAGATGGGTTATTATAATGAGAGCCAATTCTCGGGTCTAAACCGACCCCTTCAATAATATGTTTACTGTTAAGATCACGCACTTCGGCATAGGTATCCAACTCATTAAAATAGGCTACACGCATGGCAAGATAAGTATTGGAAAAGAGCTTAATGGCTTCAGCTTCAGTGGATTCAGTGAATAATATTTTAATGTCATCAGTTTGTGCGCCTTGTTTTAGTAACCCAGCAAACACCTGCGCTCTTTCAGACTCTTCACCAACGATGATTCTGGAGGGATACAGGTTATCATAGAGCGCTCTGCCCTCTCTCAAAAATTCCGGTGAAAATATAATATTGTTACTACAGTATTTACGTTTTACTCCAGCAGTAAAACCCACAGGAACTGTCGATTTTATGACCATAGTAGCTTTTGGATTGATTTCCATCACATCCTTGATCACGGCTTCTACCAAGGATGTATTGAAGTAGTTTGTTTCTGTATCATAATCGGTTGGTGTGGCTATAACGATAAAATCAGCATTTTCGTAGGCTTTCTGCTTATCAAGTGTAGCGGTAAAATCAAGCTCTTTATTAAGCAGGAAATCTTCAATCTCCGTATCAACAATAGGAGACTTGTTATTGTTCAACAATTCTACTTTCTCAGGTACTATATCAATAGCAACCACTTTATTATGCTGGGATAACAACATTGATATAGATAGACCAACATAACCAGTTCCTGCAATAGCAATTTTCATTTCAACTTCCCATATTTAATAACTTATTTAGTGACAACTCAGCATAATTAAAACGTCAAAAGATATTCACCACGAAGGCACGAAGATATCGAAGAAAAACAAATTGTCTTAAAAAAGGTAATCAGGTACATAGGTAATTATCATAATTTTTTAAAAAACTTATGTACCATAATGATTTGCCTTCGTGTACTTCGTGCCTTCGTGGTGAAAAAATATAAAGTTTTTGAATTTAGAAACTCGCCGAGAAATTACCTTCCACTTAATTCAGTAACCACAATATTTATATATTTTACAACTCGTTGATATTTTTTTTCATTCAATACTATTTCGATTTTTTTCCAGTCTAAATTCAAATAATCATGAATAATTGCATTTCGCATACCAACAGCCCCCCTCATATCATTAATATTGGGGTCAGTAATCGAGAGTATTTCGTAGACTCGCTCAATGCTTGCTCTAGCCTCTGCGGGAACTGGTTTATTTTTAGATTTTAAATAGTGCTTAGAACAACCAATAGCTGCTTCAACTATTACCTGTAAACTCCGTTCTGCTGCGCTTCGCTCATTAAAAGTCAGGGGTTTTCTAATCGAAATATCACTCAACTCATCCAAACCGGAAATATATTGCTCCACCTGTTCAGTTATCGCAAAAACATAGGGTTCAAAGTCAATATTATTTTCTTGCATATTCATACTTGTAGGCTTCCCACATTGACCATATACGGGATTCTTCCGAGTGCAGTCTTAGATAATTTCTGCATAAAATTATTTTTCCTTCAAGAATAACCGAGTAAGCCAAAGGTATTGGGGATTGGTTAATATCGATCACAGAAATATCTATGCCGAGATCCTGAGACCATTTAAAAGCCAGCTCATCACTAAAATAGTCCTTATCGATTTTTATTTCATTTGCTTGAGAGTATGCAATAGCCAGGTCATAGTCACTATTATCATCGGCATTACCTTTTGCACGAGAACCATACAACCATAGCACCTCGATATTGGAGTCTTCAGTCGCTTTTTTTCTAAGTAAATTAAATATATTTTGCTGCTTGGTCATTTAGGCCCAACTCATTTTTTAATTGCTACATTATAAGTTTAAGACAGGCTTTGCTTTATTAAAAATTGAGCAAATGTTTTCATATCATCTAGACGTTTATTTAATATATTTCTCACGACTGCCATGTCAATCTGCGTGTAATTATGTACCGCCACATTACGAAAACCCACCATGGCCTCCATGTGTTCACCTAATTGCTGATCGAGTAGTTTTGCATCGACCAGCATAGTAAACGCCTGACGACTATCTCGAGGGATGCCTAATTTATGACTCCGAACCATGTGCATGGCAGCATCAATCGATGCCTCACACAGTCGCTGAATATTTAACAGAATAGAATCCTGCCTGGTGAAATTGGTCTCTAACTCGTTCTCTGAGCCACGGTACTCTGTATCAATACGCTGCAAGCAACGTTCAATAATATCTGCCTTACCTAAAAGTACTTCATCCATAAATTCGCTCTCGTTGCTGAATATCTTTTAAAATGAGATGTCTTTCTTCATTTAACCTGACATATTCCGAAAGTGTATGTGAATCGTAAGTTTCAGCAGCAACTCGATCTGCACAATAAATACGTTCACCCTGAAGGACTATTTGAACTCGCAGAGTAACTGGTAATTTTTGCATATCCTGCAAATCTATATCGCGTCCAGTAGCACCCATTAGTGTTGATGCCAAATTTATAATTTTATAATATGGCACTATATGAGCGGCCAAAATAGCAATATCGATATCACTTTCAGGCCGTTCATAAATACTACCCGCACTTCCATAACGATAAATTGCCTGTATACCTGACAATTTGGTCGTAATAGTTTCTATAATCAAAGAATCGAGATGATATTTTTTTGTCATAGTATTTTAAGTATAACACCTGTAATTCATTTACCTAATCTGGTTATTTTTAAAAACTACTGCGGAAGAAGGTCATGGCAAAGCAAACTATAAAGTATCAGGGAAAATTTTGACCCAGGAATTAGGACTGCCGATTGTGCTTTTATTAGCTCCATATGCTTCATAGCTTAATTAATTCCAACCCCGTATAATTCCTCAGCATCCAAAACAGTTTCAGAATCTACTTTGAACATTAAAGAATCAACATCGTTAATCATATGGGTTCATCGAATTCTCGATATCCTGCTCCCTATTTTTACTTTTTACCTGATCACAACACTGTACTCATTACCATGGACTGACAGGTATCAGTTAGCTGGTATTTTAGGGGGCTTACTTCTAGTTATTTTTAATCAGGGAACTGGCGCTTATTCTCAGTGGCGAGGCAGAGCTTTATTTTCCGGCTTTAAACTTGTTATACAAGCCTGGATTTTTACCTGGCTAGCACTGCTTGCACTCGCTTTTCTTTTTAAGGATACCATTGCTTTTTCACGCATCGTGCTAACTGGTTGGGCAGTTGTCACACCATTGGTCTTATTATTTTACCGACTTGTTTTACGCAGCTTACTTGGAAAGTTTAGAACACTGGGCTGGAATTCCAAAAAGGTAGCAATTTTAGGTGCTGGCGAGTTAGGTCAAAGGTTAGCTTACTCTCAGTTAAACACTAAAATGCTGGGTTATATACCTTTAGGTTATTATGATGATGACTCCAAACTTACAGGGAAATTTTTTCATAACATCCCCGTATCAGGTTCAATAGAGGACTTTTTAAATACGCCAGGGCTAGAAAAAAAGTACGATGAAATTTATATCACCCTACCAATGAGGGCTGAGCAAAGAATAAAGGAAGTGCTAAATGCACTGGCTGATAGCACTATCACTGTCAAATTTATTCCCGATTGTTTTACCTTTGATTTACTACATTCCCATATTACAGATATTGGCGGAATCCCAATCATAAGCGTCTATGACTCTCCACTCAATACTTCCACCAATAAATTAATAAAGCGAACTGAGGATATTATACTGTCAGTCTTTATCTTAATTGTAATTTCACCTTTGTTATTAGCTATAGCCATCGGCGTAAAAATCACATCTAAAGGTCCTGCCCTTTTTAAGCAAAAAAGAGTCGGGTGGAATGGAAAGCTATTTACCATGTATAAGTTTAGATCCATGCCTGTTAATACAGAACATGAGCAAGTAGCCTGGGGTGAAGCAAAATCTAAGACAACTACAAAATTTGGAGCATGGATTCGCAAAACAAGCCTGGATGAACTGCCTCAGTTTTTTAATACCTTTCGTGGAGACATGTCCATCGTGGGGCCAAGGCCTGAAAGAGAAGTATTTGTCGAACAATTTCGCAAAGAGATTCCACGGTACATGCAAAAACATATGGTCAAAGCTGGTATCACCGGGTGGGCACAAGTCAATGGCTGGCGCGGTGACACTTCCCTGGAAAAAAGAGTCGAGTTTGATTTATTTTATATTGACCACTGGTCGCTATGGCTGGATATAAAAATTATTCTACTGACTATTGTTAAAGGTTTTATTAATAAAAACGCTTATTAATTGAGTACGTTGGACTCTAAAATAAATGTTATCTACTCAGCGAGTTTCAATATTCGATTACTTAAAAAATTTTTTCACCACGAAGAACACGAAGCTCACGAAGGAAAACAAATAATCGAAAATACAAGCTGATAAATCGCTCATTGATATAAGGTCAACATTCATTTATTACCACATAAATATTGACCTTCGTGCTCTTCGTGGTGAATATCTTTTGACTTTGTAACTACGCTGAGTAGATACAAATAAATCAGCTATATTTATTCAGTACTACCAGAAGCTGAATAACAAACCAACTATTCGGTTCTACAACTGTACATGTTTATTTATATAGCCAAAAACCTGCTCAATACTATTTTCCAGATCAGAACCAGTATTTGCAATTAAATCTGGGGCTTTAGGGGCTTCATAAGGAGAATCAATACCGGTGAAAAAAGGAATTTCTCCCGCCCTGGCTTTTTTGTACAGCCCTTTTACATCTCTTTGTTCACAGATATCAAGGCTACAGTCACAAAATATCTCATGAAAATCTGTGCCTGCAATTTTTCGTGCATTTTGACGGTCAACTCTGAATGGGGAAATAAACGCAGTTAACACAATGACACCAGCCTGAACAAATAAATTACTCATGTGACTGATACGTCGAATATTTTCAGTTCTATCATTATCTGAAAAAGACAAATCAGCACATAGACCATGCCTTACGTTATCGCCATCCAGTACATAAGTGTTGTACCCCTGCTGAAATAATTGCTCTTCAACTGCATGCGCCAGAGTAGATTTCCCGGAGCCGGATAATCCGGTAAACCAGAATAAACCACCTTTGTGCTTATTTTTTTGTTCACGGCGATCACGAGTTACGGTGGCATTATGCCAGACTACATTACTACTTTTTTTATTCATTATTTTTCCTATCTTAATTATTTTGTTCAACTTTCATCTGGATAAATGAAGTCATTTTTTTCTTGAATATATCCATCGAAAACAATTCAGCCTGATTTCTAATCTCTGAATCAATCAATTCTGACTGTTCTTCAAACTTATTAATACATGCATTTAATGATTCAACAGTCTGTTCATAGAATAAGTATCCTGAATGACCATCATTAACAGTTTCCAACGCACCACCTTTTGCAAAAGCTAATACTGGAGTACCACAGGCCATGGCTTCGACCGGTACCATTCCAAAATCTTCAACACCCGGAAATATTAACGCTTTAGCTTTGCTTAAATAGTTTTTGCACTCATCCCAGGATGCTCTACCCAACACCTTGACACGATCATTTTCCAGAGCCTTTAACGATTGATACTGCTCTCCATCTCCAATAACGATCAACTTTTTTCCATTGGCAAGAAAAGCATCGACAGCCAAATCCGCTCGTTTATAATGTGTTAACTGACCTAATAGTAGATAGAAATCAGATTTTTCACTGTTTAGTTCAAACTCATCTATATCAACTGGCGGATGAATCACCTCGGCAGATCTTCGGTAAAATTTATTAATTCTTTTTGCGACAAAACTGGAGTTGGCGATAAAATAATCCACCCTGTCAGCAGATAATCTATCCCATATTTTCAGGTAATGAATAAGTGGTCGCATCAGCCAGCGAGATAACAGCCCTGCTGTTTTCACATAATCAGGATACATATCCCACACGTATCTCATCGGCGAATGGCAATAGCAAATATGTGTTGCATCCGGGCTGATAATAATACCTTTGGCAGGTCCCGATTCACTGGAAATAACAAGATCATATTCTCTCAAATCTAGTTGCTCTAGAGCTATAGGCATTAACGGTAAATATTTCTGGTAATGCTTTTTTGCCCCCGGTAACTTACTAATAAAAGTAGTTGTTATGTTTCGCCCCTTCAACTTACCTTCGGTTAAAGACTCATCATAAACATGAGTAAACAGATCTGCCTGTGGAAACAGGTCTAATAATGCCTCAACCACTTTTTCACCACCACGCCAGTTGATGAACCAGTAATGAACAATCGCAACTTTCATAATTTATCGATTATTTCCTTCATTTGTTGAGCCGATTTTTGCCAGTTAAAGCGTTTTATATTTTCTACACCTTTAAACTTTAAAGATGCTTTTAAATCATCGTTCACCAATACGGAGTTTATCTTTTCTCCTATGTCAGAAATATTAAGCGGGTCACAATACACGACACTATCCAGACAGACTTCAGGCAAACTGGCAGCGTTAGAGACAACAACTGGACATTGACAGGCCTGTGCTTCCAGAGGGGGAATACCAAAACCCTCGTACAAAGAAGGAAACACAAAACATTCTGCATTAGAATAAAGTTCTACCAATTTACTGTCATCAACCCGTCCTAAAAACACAATGTCATTATTCCTCTCAATTTCAGATAACAACTGTTTATCTGTAAAATTTTTATTAGCATTACCTACCAGATATAAACTCACATCTTCAGCAGCCAATAAATTAAATGCTTTGATTAGAGCAGGAATATTTTTCTGATAACTGATTGATGCAACAGCAAGTATATACCTCTCTTTTTTTTCTACCGGTTTATAACTAAATTCACCCGATACAGCATTGTGTACGATTGATATACTTTCTTTATTGAGTGAATAAACATCTGCAATTTCCTGTCTGGAAAATTCACTCACCGTTACGAGCTGCCGGGCACGTTTAACAATTTTGGGGATCAGAAACTGGTACATTATTCGAAACTTTAACGGCATTTGTCCTGGAAAGCGTTCAAAAGTTACGTCATGCAACGTCACAATATTATTTGCATAAAAGACAGGCGCGGTATTACCCAGATTCAATAACAGGGGGCTTCCCTTTGATTTCAAATAAGAAGGTAATTCAAACTGTTCCCAAAAATATCCGGAATATTTCCCAAACGTTTCAACACCCAGTTCTGCTGCAACTTCCTTTTGAACTATCCCCTTTGGAGAAATGAAACTCACATTATCGCCATATAACTTTTTCAATTCACAGGAAATCTCAATAGCGAAGCGTTGCACCCCACTTATTTTTTGGGTTAAAAACCGGCTGTTTACGATAATTTGAGGGCTATGCAGCATATCTTAATTGCCGTCCAAATCTTATTGAACGAAGCTCAATGAAATAAAAGCTAGCCCATGACAAAAGGTAGGTCAGGAAAAAAATCAACACAATCTGGCCTGGGTGAAACTCAAAGTTATGATAAATACTGTCTCTGACAATCGGGTGTATTAAATAGGTAGAATAAGAAATTGTGCCAATGAATATGAAGTATTTATTGTTAAATTGATAACCTTTTAATGCCAGAACAAACACTGCCGCAAAAAGTGCAATACTGAATGACCAGGAAAGTACTACCGACAACAGTGTAAAGCTTTGATGAGTAAAAAAACTAAAACTCAACCAGAATAAAAAAGAGAGAACTGTAGTTGCTAAAAACAGCGTTCCGAGAAAAACGGGTAGACTGCTTTTTTTCACCCAAACCAGGTAAGCCAGATAACCTAACAGCGCCACTTCAACCAGAGCCATTCTGCCAAAGGGCAGTCTAATCTCCATCAATAACGAGAACATGCCTAAAGCTAGTAAGACAATAAGCGAAAGAAAGATCAACAATACAGGAGAAACAGCACGCAGAAATAACATATAAACTGCAAATATCACATACCACGCCAACTCGATTGAGAGCGTCCACGACACCCCTAAGGCAAAGGGTTTATGGAAATACTCATTCACCAATAGATAATTGAGTAATATGTTTTCAGTGCTAAAACTAAAGCCTGAAACAGAGCGGTCAAGTACACCTACAAACAACAGCAATAGGGCAATCGTTAAAATACCCCAGTACAACGGAAAAATCCTAAAAAAACGACTAATCAAATAGTTTTTCAACTTAAAGTTAGAGGCACTGAATGGAATCACAAAACCACTCACCAGAAAGAACAATACCACTCCCACCAGGCCAAAGTTGATAACTTCCTGACCCATTTGAAAAATCATCGGGTAAGCATCTTCAAATACATGTTGAAAAAGGACAAAAAAAGCAGCCAGCCCTCTCAAATTATCTATCCAGTAAATTCTACTCTTCTTCATAGCTTTAGAAATTCAAAACTCTCTTCTTTAAGCTTTTGAGGAAATATATAACTGGAATTAAAAGATAAAGCCCCACCCTTCCACAACGCACTTTGTAGTTTACAACTTTCAATTACCGTAGAAAACTTTGCTTCTCTGTAAGGCGTTAGAATAATGCTCAGTGGTCGATTATAGATAAGGCTAAACAGGGTGCCATGAAACATTGTGGTAACAACACATTGGGCATATTTTATATAACCCTGCCATTCAAAAGGATCAAGATCCAGAAGATTTTGATGTGCAAAAGCATGTTTATAACCTATAGAAATAATGAGTAAATTATTAATTTCTGCATAAGTTTTTATCTGCGATATTTGTTCTACTGTTAACTGCGAGCTTGCATACACCAGTAAATACTCTTCAACTTGTTCAGGTTCAACCAGCAAAGATTTCTGCTCCACCAGCAGAGTTGGATCAGCAACAATCAGTGGTACCTGATTCGTAAGCTTTTCTACAATTTTGTAAGAATTAGTATCACGCACACTGATTTTATCGAAATTAAGTAAATCCTCTTTTACTCGGTTAATATTTTCATCATCGATTTGTGTTGCTCCAAAGCTGGGGGCATAAGCGATCAGTCGACTATCAATACCCCGACCAAAATAGACCGGATTAAATCCGAAACCGGGGTTATTGATATTCCATATCTCATCACTTCCAAAATAAATAGCATCATATCCCTTCGTCAGTTTATTGATATCAAAAGAGAAAGAAGTGAGGTTCAGGTGTTTCTTTTGTAACCGTTCAAATTTTGAAATTTTTTTATAATTGCTTAGCAACCTGCCATTCATTTTCAGAAAATGAACATATTCCTTAAACCAGAACTTGACCTGTTTATAATGAATAACATCAACGTCATAACCCTGAGTTTCTAGTGCACGTTGTAATGAAAACACTTGCATGAAAGCACCATAATTGATGCCATCATGAAAAGTCACTATGCCTACTTTTTTCATCTTTGCAGCCTTTTGAAACTCGCAACCACTTTTGTAAATACAGTTGTAAGACCTGGAGTATTATTCTGCATACTCGGTTGTTCAGCATCGTCTAACTGAAAACAATCGATAGATAGCGCTTTAGTTCCTTTAATCCCCGTCCAGTTATCATCCCTGACTTTTGTTAAATCTATTTCGTTAAACGATGGAGCATGTTTTGAAAAAAGCTGTTTAGATTCATTTACAGGCATATAGCCATCAGGCATAGACACTAAAATATCTGGCATCAGGTGATCGAAAGGCTTTCCGAACCCTTCAAAAGGAATCGCAATAACAACATGTTTCTGACACTCAACATCTTCATTGAAACAATTTATTATTGTATTTTTAAGTGCTTCTTTTTCATTTACCTTTACGGGGCCACCAAACCGTTCTTTGTCATTCAGGTAAATTCCAAAAATAGCACCCATTTGAGTTATATTGAATGCCAGGCTTTTTTCTTTATCGAAATTAACAAGACTCTGATACCCACTCTTTATTTTTTTATTCTTCTTTAGTGCCTGTCTGAGTGAATAAGGAATGAAATGCCTAAACGATTTTACAAACTGGAAAAGCATGCTTTTATTTCCAGAGCTTTGCTGAAAACCATTTTTAATCAGAAATGCATTTAAATTTACTCCGAACAATCTGGGCACAAGACCATGATCAGACACTAACATTGCCTGCTCTGGCGACAGGCTTTTAAAAAGTTTTTCAATTAACTGATCAAGCCTGCTATAAAAACGAAAGATCTGTAACACCAGCTTTTCATTGGTATTTTTTTCCTGCTTTAAATACCGGTTCACTTCGCCATTAGCCAGATATTCAATCACCGCAACACTTCTTAACACAAGAAAGCCAAAATCTACCTGATATTGCTTACACAGTAAAATATAAGATTCAATTCTTTTTTCAGTCATTAAAATCAATCTATCGATAAATTTTTCTGCATCAAATAAGCCTTTCTCCCATAACAGGGAAGGTACTCTTTCATCAACAATATAGCCGGACTCATCCAGGCTATTTTTTATTTCCTTCGGGTAACACTGTTCGACAGCAATACCTTCAGATATATTTTTTCCGCCACCACCACCAGAAACAAAAAAACCATCCACCTGCGGAGCGGGGTTAGTGGTAGGAACATTCATGACTCCCACTTTAAAACCTAATTCATTAATGACTTGCCAGAGAGGTTTGATATCAGCACCGTAACCAGGAATACTGGATAGTTTAAAATCCTTACTCCACTCTAAAGTTCCATTTGCAATGGGCTTTTCATAATAACCGCCTGTTTCCGTTGCCTGCTGCCCAGTGTATATCTCAACCCAACCACGACTGATCAGATCGGCAGTTAAATTAAGGTCCTTGCCTTTTTTGATTAGTGAGTGAACAAAAGGCATATCATAACGTTGAAATATTTCATTTTGAGCACCATCGATACCAAGCAGTAAATATTTCATTGTTTTAAATTTTTAATAAATAATTTGATTGGAGTCACCGTGAAATAGGGAACAGACAGCACACCGACGTTTTTAAATACTAACCAGGTACCTCCACCATTTTTTACTAAAACACCTGCCAGGGTGGCGAAAGCAGCTCCGATCGCACCATAAAAAGATATCAGTAAAAAAGATAAAATTATGGTGATTAAAGCAGAGAATAGAACAATATTTCTAAATTCTTTTTCATGCCCGGTCATCATCAGAATATAACCGTTTGAACCAGTGAAAACGTTGATGAACTGGGCAAATGCCAAAATCATTAATAATGAATCCGCCTGTTGATAATCTGTACCAAAAATAAGTAATAACTGCTGTGGGAAAAACAGGCAAAGCAAAAATGCAGGTAAAGCAATTATCATCATAAATGTAGCTGAATACCGGGCATTTTCATTAAGTCCTTTTATATCTCCCTTTGACCATAAAACAGCATACTTCGGCGCATAAATACTATTCACAACAATTAAAACAAAGGATATTAAAATTGCCATTCTCTGGGCGACACTGTAGTAACTAATATCGGTGCTCGACGCATAAAACCCAAGAATGATGAGAGAAGCCCACATCACAAAGTAATCTGATAACGCGGCAATGGCTAATGGTTTACCCTTTTTGAAATATCCATCAATAACTACTCTCTGGATTTTGGATATATTTAAAAGTGCTCTTTTTTTCAATAACGAAGCATTAATTGTAAAAGCAGAAAGAATAGCCAGAATCAGGCAAAACAAAGATTGTTCCAGGGAAATACTACCAGTATAAAAAACCACCAGGTTTGCTGTTATCAAAAATATACTAGGTAATACGCCTGCCTCAATAATATTAGCTAATACAGGTCTTTTGAAACCTTTATAAATCCCGGAAAAAATCCATATTGAAGCATAGGGTATAACGACTATGGCAAGTATTTGTATAGATGTTATGGTTCGAACTTCCAATAATTCGAACTTCGCGCTACCAATCGTGCCCACGTAGATAATCAGACAGACTAGTAAACCCAGTAGAAGTGATAGAAATAGTCCACTCGAAATATCAGAAGTAATTTCTTCATTATTGTCCGATTTAACGCTTACTTCTTTTAACAGCAGATTATCTATACCGAAACGGGTCGCCAGTGCTCCACCAAATAAAATAGTCAATGCAAAGAAAAATGCCCCAGCATCATCGGTAGTCAATTGTTGGGCAATAAAGACATTAACCAGGAAAGTAGCTAAAGCTCCATAAATTCGTGATAAAAAAGTGAATGCGAACCTTTTCATGCTGCTTTCATTTATAACTTAGGCTCGTTTAATTTAGCGGAAGTAGGTTAATCATTAAATGTTTGCCAGTCATTTTTCTGGCTATTCATTAAAGTAGTACTTTGAAATATTCAACGTCAGCAAGCTCTATAACCTTGAAAATTTCAGTTGGCTCTAAAAAAGCTACATAACACTTTGATACCCCTGACGAATCAATCTGTTTCGATGTTTTACTCAACTGCTTTTGTTGAGATATTATTCCGGATAAATAATTACATGACACCGATTTATTTCCTGCTTAAATGAGTCAGGAATATATTGCCAGTCCATAACATCGATTAAAATAGGAATATCACTTTCACTTAAAGCTTCTCTGAAACTGAAAATGTCAAACGGTTCAGCTTTATCATGCAATACAACCAGATCCAAATCACTGCCATCGTGACTTTGCTGCTTAACTCGAGAACCAAAGGCCCAAACTTCTCCATTTTTTAAATATTGAGCAATCAATGCCCTTAGCATTGATAAATATTTAACGGGAAGATCGAGCTGCGGCTGCATCTAAATTTTTCTTTAAGTTTTTGGCATCAATAACAAATTGTGGCAGCAGTCGCAAAGTCTCTGTTGCAAATTGCTCACCATAATCATGAGCCGTATTGTTTCGATTATCCCTATACTCAAACCAGCGCTCAACTTCATCAACGTGTATCAAACCATGCTTTGCTGCATATCGAAATACCTCTTTAAAATACAGCTTATCAACCGCTTTGTTAGTTGCAAAATATGGCTTTATTGATTTTTTAAGCAGCTTCCCTGCTGTCTCCAACGTTAACTCAAAACTTTTTACTGCTGAGTTGCGGAATATTTCATAATCCATGCTATTTTCCTCGGCACGGAGTAAACGTTCGATTGATTCATCTAACGTTTGAATACATCGCGTTAAGTAATCAGTATTATAAGTCATTCAATCAGAAAGGAATGTCATCAAACCCATCATCGGCTGGTGGCGCATCAAACTGTGAAGATTGAGCCGGTGCAGGTGCTGCCTGTTGCTGTTGTTTAGGTTTATTAAAAGACGTGGTTCCGCCAGAAGAGTCAGGTCGACCACCCAGCATTTGCATTTCATTGGCTACTATTTCTGTTGAATAGCGATCTTGCCCACCTTGATCTTGCCATTTACGTGTTTGGATTTTTCCTTCAAAGTACACTTGTTGACCTTTCTTCAGGTATTGAGCCGCTATTTCTGCTAGTTTGCCGAAGATGACGATGCGATGCCATTCGGTTTTTTCTACATTTTCACCGGTGTTCTTATCCTTCCAGGATTCATTGGTTGCTACAGATACGTTCACAATTGCGCTTCCGCCTGCGGTATACCTGACTTCAGGGTCTTTGCCCAATGTTCCAACGATTATTGCTTTGTTAACGCCTCTTGCCATGGTATTCCCCGGTGATATTTGAGTAATTTAAGTGGTCTGTATATATTGGCACTATCTGCATAAATAGCGCGCTATAGTCTACACATTTAAAGCGCTTTATTCGAGAGATAATTATATTGTTCATAACTCAGTAATGCGTTTTACGATGATATTAAAATGCATTAAAAAACTTTTCTGTGAACAAACTCAGGTCACTTTCAGCAAGCTGGTTTATTCCTGCAGCCGCTTTTCTACCGCCACCCGTGTCAAATTGACGGCACAAATCATCGGCACCTGTTTTGTTATCCATCGGAGCTCTGACGCTGACCCTGTAACAGTTGGCTCCACACTCGACCAGTACAGCATGGGCACGGGATGTATGATCTCGGGCCAGGTCATTTGAAAATACACCATTGACTCTACGAGACCATGGTTGATCAGGAAGAATAAATATCGCTCCATTTTCTCTGGCATCCAGAGCTGATAATTGATGTGTTTTTTCAATATCCTGATGATAGGCCGTTAATAGTTTTTTATAATCATTTGTTTCAATGAAGTCCATCGGGTTTTCATATGGCTGAACCAGTTTGAATAAATCCGCTGGATGGTAAACCAGATCATCCACGGTAAAGCCATAACCATTGTAATTAAGACAGGTACCCAGCTCTTTCAAAGCTTCTCTATCATCTTCACTAACATTGAACCTGTCCGCTAAAGCTTCTGCTGAGTTGAACAGATTATCACCATAGGCTCCTGCAATTGCCCAGGCATAGAATTTATCAGTCAGATGTTCATTAATTATTAAACTGGTGCAGGTATCGGCATCCGTATTGATATGCACTTCAAGCAGCTCTGACTCTACAGGTTCACCGGCAAAGTGATGATCTGCGTAAAACACCCTGGCTCCTGCATCAATGGCAGCCTGAACACCTTCCCGATTTTTATCAAAAGAAA
>Ga0209559_1000350_pt1 | contig 33519 bp, 25 predicted proteins | sample SaaInlV_110m_DNA_FD_184677 | JGI IMG/M metagenome (GOLD analysis project Ga0209559, IMG submission 184677) | Marine microbial communities from expanding oxygen minimum zones in the Saanich Inlet - Saanich Inlet SI074_LV_165m_DNA (SPAdes) (version 2) | ecosystem: Environmental > Aquatic > Marine...
CTTCAGATGAGGAAGCGTATTAACATGAAATCGCAGCACCATGAGGTGTTTGCTTAATATGTTGGAGGCCCGGAAAGTGTCTCTTATTTTTTAAGCGATCTTGTCCGAATTACTTTGACGACTTACAACATGGATCAATTCATTCCCAGCATTTCCGCCAGCAACTATAGCAACTCTTCCATTGCCTGATGAGGTAAAGCTGTTGACCGCTGCATCAAGGGTACTGGTACCATCATGGGCATTGCTCTGTGATCCCAGACTAAGATTGACCACCACCGGTTTACTTTCACTTGAAGAAATTTTTTGAGCGTAAGTTAGAGCATCTTTGACCTTCGCATCTTCGAAACTGTTTACACCTGCTCTCACCACTACAATATCAGCATCAGGTGCCATCCCCTTGTATTTCCTGCTTGAAAGTGATGCGCCATTTCCAGCAGCAGCACCAGTAACCTCAGTTCCATGACCATTGGTATCTTTTGTTAGAACAACTGAAGCAGGAGTACCATCAATCTCGTTATTAATTTGTGTATTGGTGTATTCCACACCATAGTCCAGTCCTGCAAATACTGTGTTATCCCTATGGTAAGGGGTGCTCGTCCCTGTAGTCAGGGTCATATCCCAAATATACAATATACGACTCTTGGTGTCATCAGAGGGATCACGGAAATCCAGATGTGTCCAATCAATACCGGTATCGATAACCAGAACAATCACATCAGTACCATCATAAGCTGTACTACTCAAATACGCATCATGAGCCAGATCAGCTCCAGATAAACCTACCGCCAGATCATTTAGTGGATATAGTATGTCTCCCTGAAAGACGCTACTGACTGCATCCAGTTCAGATAAAATCTGCAATTCCTCGCGAGTAACCCTGGCAGTGGAAAAGCCTGGGAAATCAGAATTGGTTTTTATTCCTGCAGCTTTGACCGCTTCAATATCTGTACTCCTAATTGTAACAGGATATAAGACCTCCTGTGTTGGACCTTTAACTGTCCTGGCTTTAAAAGGAGACACTTCAAGTAACTGAATATCCTTTGAGCTTTTCTCTTCAATAACTCTCTGGAGATCGGGAGATAATTTCGCCATGGATGTTCCCGTAATACTTTTCGAAAAAAGAATTCCTGGAATCATCAGAAGTAACAATGACTTATAAATAGTTTTATGCATGGGATAGTCTCCGCAGTTCAAGGATTTAATTTTGGTAATATTGAGCTTAACACAATATCTTTAATTTATGTCAAAGGTCATGCCAGTAACAATTATCATCGATAAATGCCTATTTTTACTAACTCTACTTACACTTCCAATTTAGCTGTGTCAGCCAACTATGTTAAGTAAATATTGCTCAATTCTGAGAAATGTCTGATAATAGAGACAAAATACAACTTCATTGATAAAACTGCAGAAAAGTGGATTAATGACCAGGATCATATTTTGCAGTGACTTTCAAATTCCTATAAAACAAAAAAGATATGTTCATAAACATCTATCTTCTTCTAGTTTTATGGCATGTTTCCCAGAAGCTTCATTTCACTCCTTTTTGTAATTAGCACCGTTAACGCTGGTGATAAACCGCATTGGGTTTTCCTTGAATCCGAACCCACTCCCACACAAGTACAATTGACAAATCGTGCGACTCAGAGACTGTTAACGCGTGGCTCAATGAACACCCCTGGAAATTTAAAAGTTTCTGAATCATATCTGGCGCAATTACGGGAAGCTGGTTATCAAATCAGACACACCTCAAGATTTCTAAATGCCGTCAGCGTGGTCATCAAAAACGATGACCAGCTCGCTACACTACATGAGTTTCCCTTTGTTCAATCCATCGCACCGGTAGCACAACACCCCCAACGCATTGAAGAAATATCCAACGAGACTATGCTAGCGCGGAGTTCAGCCCTGGGTTATGGACAATCTGAAGGTCAAAATGAGATGCTGAATATCCCGCAAATCCATCGTTATGGTTATGACGGATCAGGCATCATGGTGGGCGTATTTGATACGGGCTTCCTGACTGAGCATCCCGCTTTTAATGGAATAGATATTCAGGCACAATACGATTTTGTTGATCATGAAGTTGATGCCTCCGGACCAGGGTACGGACATGGCATCAATGTCCTCAGTGCCATCGGTGGGTATGACCCAGGAGAATTGATTGGACCAGCATACCAGGCTACCTTCCTGTTGGCCCGCACCGAGGAAGTGTCAACTGAATCACGTACTGAAGAGGACAATTGGGTGGCGGCTCTGGAGTGGGCTGACTCCCTAGGTGTGGATATTATTACCACTTCTCTGAATTACTTTCTCCAGTTTGATGACCCCAACGAAAACTACCCCCCATCAGCTCTGGATGGCCAGACCACTATTATCGCACGAGCTGCCAACATTGCTGCTGAACGCGGCATCCTAGTGGTAAACTCGGCAGGAAATGAAGGTCCCTCTGCCAGTAGCATATGGCCACCTTCAGACAGTCCGCATGTTTTATCGGTTGGGGCGGTTGACACACAGCAAGAGATTGCATACTTTTCCGGACGTGGTCCCACCTATGATGGACGCATCAAACCCAATATCGTCGCGCAAGGCAGTCTGGTCTACATGGCTTCCGGGGTAGATGGATATATACGAGGCAATGGAACCTCTTTTGCAGCCCCACAAATTGCCGGTCTGGCAGCCCTGCTCCTTCAGGCTCACCCCCAACTTTCTCCAGATTCAGTCATTGCTATTTTTGAGGAGCACGGGGATCGAGCATTTGCTCCCAATAACACCTATGGTTGGGGTATCCCTGACATTTCTAGTCTCTTTCCAAACCTGAATGGTAGCACTTCGAAGAATTGTCTGATCTACCCAAATCCCGGACAATCAGGCGAGATCCGCATGGTACTCTCCAATGCTGTATCTGAGCTATCTGAACTGGCCACTCTTTATGATATTCGTGGAAGGGAAATTACCGCTTTAACTATTACTCAGGAATCGGAAAGAATTATTAAAATATCCATTCCAGCCAGTCTGGGGCTGGCAAGTCAGCTCATGATTCTTTCAGTAAAATCCGGTGATAGGGTTTTTGCGGGTAAATTTATTTTCCTAGATTCATAATACTAATTACTTACAACAAACAAGCACAGCTACAAAGCATGAACTCACCTTGAGGTCAAGGGTTGAATGTGAATTGACTTCGACGAGCTCAGTCGGCAGTAGCTATCGATGTCTTGAGAGCTCATCCATAAAGGCTTGCTGAACATTAAAGCCCAGCGCCTGGGCTTTATCCACATGCTCAAGAGCTAATTTGTACTGTCCCATAGTGTAATAAACCACAGCCAGATTATTGTGCGTCCCACTATGATTCGGATCAATAGACAGTGCTCGTTTGTAAGTTTCAATGGCTGCCTTGTATTCGCGCAGATTCTGATACATGGCTCCCAGTCCGATATAAGCATTCAGGTAATCAGGTTTCAAGGAAATCGCCTTCTCAAAATCTACAATCGCTTCCCTATATTTCTCCTTCTGGATCAACATGATAGCCTGATTATAGTAATATCGCGGATCAGTACTTTTGTCTGATTCCACCGTGCGTGGAGGCATCTGAACCGAAACTTTGGGTTGTTCCTTAGGCATGGCGAGATTCTTTAATTCAACCTGTGCTTCTTTTAAATCGGGTCGAATTTTGATAAGCGTTTCAAGTGTAGCAATAGCCTTGTCAATATCCCCTGTCATTTGATAAAGCTGGCTAATGCGGTAATAGGCCGGTACGTACGCCGGATCCAATTGAATCGTTTTCTGATAAGACATCATAGCAGAATCCAGTATACCAGCCCCAACATGTAAACGAGCTAGATTGAAGTGAGACATGGCGAGGTCTGGATCAATCTGAATGGCTTTTTCATAGGAAGCACGAGCCAGTTGTTTTTGACCGGTCTGTTCAAAAAGCGTACCGAGGTTATTATGGGCTTGACTGTTTTCAGGATCCAGGTCTAAGACTTCTTCATAAGCCATGATGGCTTCTTCATTGCGGTCTGCATTCATACAGAACAAACCTAAATTGAGATTTGCTTCTATGGGATCATCGCCTAGCTCGACGACATGCTGGCAATATTTGATGGCTGCATTAAAATCACCCAACTGGGCATACGCATTTGCTAATAAGATGAAGGAGTTTAACCGATTAGGAAGCTCTGGTAGTTTTTCCAGGAGTACATCTATTTGCATTTGAAGGGCAGTATCTTTAAGTGCCACTTCCTCATAAATTTCGTACGATTCGATGATGTTGGTCTTACTGTAATCCAATAACATCTCAGTGTATTGTGCTTTCTGCTCCTCCGTGGCTTCTGAGAGATCTACCATTTCCAGAAAGGGGGCATAAACGGAAAGAACAAAGCGTGCGAAATTAATCTGTCCTTCAACATCCAGAACTTCTCGCATGACATCAATTATCTCATCGCCAAGCGTTCGTCGTGAGGCCAGCGTTTTCTCAACAGTATCTTCAACGAGATGCATGCGTTGGGGTGCCAAAAATTCGAGAGTGGGGTAGTTATCAGAATGTCCTGGTCCTGATCCAAAAAGTGCCGGTAGATTATCACTTACGATGAGGCGGTACAATAAGCGTGGATCTTCCATAATCAAATTAGGGGACTTCTGAAGTAACGGTAAATTCTTGTTGGCATTTTTAAGAGAGAGCTGTTCAAGACCCTTAAATCCAACCAATAAATAATCATTCCCTCCAATAGTTGATTTCATCAACAGGCTATTGGGAAAGACCTTTGCAAAAGTTCTTCCCACCATGGAAAAAGTCGTCCAATCCATCTGATAGGATGGTAACCACTGAACAAAAACCCCATCCCAGTTCAACCTGTTTTTGACCAATTTGAAAAACTCTTCGGTAAATAAAGTCGCCAGACCAGCCATCCATGGATTTGACGGTTCTGATGTAATGACATCATATGTTTGGTCACTCAATTCGAGATGAGCACGACCGTCTTGAATAATCATATTGGTTTTTGGGTTTGAAAGAGCATCACTATTCGATTCGCTAAAGAAACGACTCGCTTCCACTACCTGTTCACTGATTTCAAGAATATCCAGCCTGTCAAGATCATAGTAGAGGGCTTCCCCGGCGGTGACTCCGCTGGCCAGACCCAGAATCATCATACTCTTAGGTTGAGGGTGAAACAATAAAGGCAGATGAGCAGCCAGCGTTTGAGTTGCCATATCTGACTCGGTTGATGCATCTGCTTTGCCGCTGTTATACAGAATATATTGAGTTTTGCCAAAGGAATCGATGTCTTTCTCCACGGTGGTAAACCCGCCAACACCATCCCCATAAAATACTACCTCTGTTCCACTGACATTTGGCAGAAATTCCCGGGGATGTTTAACCAGTGCATCCCACCAGCTGGTTCTATTTAACATGTCAGCATAATTGTTGAATCGATAGTACTTGCCTGTCGCCAGTTGTTGTCTATCCCAATTTGGGAATGAAAGCGCCAGGAGGAAACCCAGGACACATGTCCCCACAATAAGTCTATTTCTTGATTTATCATTCTCTGGGTTAAGAAATCCAGCAACAATAAGCACGGTAATAAGCTGGATGCCTATCACCAGACTCAGGCTGTTTTCTTTTCCGAGCAGGGGGATCAGAATAAAGCCAGCAGAAAAGGATCCCAGTAATGCTCCAATAGTGTTAATTGCATATGCAAATCCGATAGATTTCCCAAGCTGTTTGATTGAGCTCGTGTAGATCTTCCCTACCAGCGGAAATGTAGCCCCCAAAAATATGGTAGGTCCTAGCAGCAGGAGAAACAACAGCGCAGCTTTGGTAACTGAGAGCATTACGAAATCATCTTTGAAACTGAAGATCAGCTTGGCGAAGAAAAACTGACTGTTTCCAAGGAATTGGCTCACCATGAGAGCAAGGATGGCGGCACTTATCTGTGTAATTATTAATAGTCGAAAGGGATGTTTGCTGCGGTCTGCAAGCCAGCCAAAAAGCATCGCTCCTAGTGCCAGACCAACAATAAATGTAGTCAGAACGATGGTAAATGAATAGGTCGTGGGTCCTATGATCAAGCCTAGTAATCTCGTCCAGATCACTTCGTAGGCCATGGCGGCAAAACCTGACACGGCAAAAATAATGAGCGCAGCTACCTGATATAAGTGGGAATAATGCACACCACTATTTATTTCAGAAACACTAGCAACCTGGTCTTTTTCCGTCACGTCATTCTCGCTCAGCGCTGATCGTTTGGTAATCTGGTTTGCCACAAAGAATGAGATTCCCCCAATCACAAAGTTCATCACAACTGCAAATCTGAGCGTACCACCGACACCCCACAATTTGATCAATAAAAAGCCACTCAGAACGGAACCAAGCGCAGCTCCAATTGTGTTGATGGCATACAGCCGACCAACCCGGGCTCCCAAATGACCAAGATTCGCCACATAAAAGCGGATCAAAATCGGTAATGTGGCACCCATGAGAGTCACGGGAATAATGAACAGGACAAAAGCTCCCATTAGGATGAAAATGTTGAATAATAGTAAGTGACCTGAGGCTTGATTGTAGATGGAACTAAAAAGAGGCTGACTTGCATCAATAATGCCGGGAAGGACGAAGGCATAAAGTCCAATACCAATTTCCAGAAGACCATATAATTGAAGTAGTTGGGAAGACTTTTGAATCCGATCAACATATCTTCCAGCCAGGTAACTTCCCAATCCAAGCCCGCCCATAAAGACGGTAAGCACAATGCTGATGGCAAATGGAGCTGCTCCAATCACCTTGACAATCATCCTGGACCAGATGACCTCGTATAACAAACCGGTCATTCCAGAGCATAAAAAAAGTGTTAATATGATGAGACTGATAAATTTGATGTTATAGCTGGATGTCGACTGAGTTTGCTGTGTATCGGTCATTGGGTTTCTCAAATATTGTTGAATTTTTGATACTTCTATCGCCGATAAGATAGACTCATCAGAATCATATACACGGGCTAATCACAGTTACCAAAGCATCCTGGGCTGTGGGTATGTAGTAATCGCATTGAAACCGCAGCAACAAGAGGGCAGTCTTATAGGAATGTCTATACAAGACACAGTTCTGAAGCTCTTTTGAAAAATGATGAGGCCGCCCAGATTACCAGAGCGACCCCATTCAGAGAACAATTAAAATTGCTACTAAAAATACGATCTAGATGTAGCTACTTCAGATTGATCATCTTGATTGTTCTAACATCACTTCCTGCCTGGAGCCTGGTGAAATACACACCTGAATTCACTGGGCTACCGTTATCATCCAGCCCATCCCATTTAAGCTGATACCACCCTGCACTTTGAGTTGCATCCCTCAAGGTCCTTATTTCTCGACCAGTAAGATCGTAGACAATCAGCTTAACATCTGCTACCTCTGGGAGTGCATAGTTGATATTTGTCTCTGGGTTGAAAGGATTGGGGTAATTCTGAATCAACTCATAATCCATAGGCTTTGTTTGAAATTCATCTACACCCACGATCATGGCACTGGTAATATCAAATTCTGGATCATCCTCATTCCAACGTAGACTTGAAACCGACACCTCGGTCTCATTTTCACTCATCGCTTGGTCCACAGTAAATACCAGTGTAGCAAAGATTCCGGTCTGTCCGTCTGGCAATGCTCCAGCACCAGCTGCACGGAGGGTTCCAGAATCATCATCGACATTTACATCAATGATAAAATCACCCAACAATTCGGACCATTGAATTTCTTCAAACACGAGATGCTCCGGGTTGAAGTTTATCTCAGCTTCAAATGATAAAATATTATTACCATCACTCAATAACAGGGGCACCTCCACTGTTTCACCTGGCCCAAATAATTCTCCATCAATCATGCTTATAAGCCCACTAGCCGGGACACTGGAGGCTCCGGATTCAACAGGAAATTCGGTAATCAGACCGACCATATATTGTTGGATCAGGGATGCATCATAAGCCGTTAGCTCTGCATCATCACTGACGTTACCAAAATAGTGTTGTACATCCATTAGCCATGTGTTCCCTACAAGATTCTGGAGGATCAAAGCGGCATCAAGTGAGCTAATTTCCCCGCTCATACTTACATCACCATAAATGTTTTCAGGGATTAGAAAGCGCCAACTGTCGTAGATAAACTGTATATCATCATCTTCATTGACTGATGCATTAAATGAATTGTTATAGGTCATCAGTGGGCCAATAAATTCATTAGCGAGTAATTCAATATTAAAAAGATAGACAGATCCACTATAAGATGCATTGGATGCAAAGGATACAGTGATTGTGTCAGCTAAAACACTGTATTCAATTGACGTTTCACCCGGAGGTAAATAGTTCTCATCAGGATAGACATTCGAAACATCGTATGCTTCAGAATCAAACAGAATTTTAACATCTGCCGAACTGACCTCATAACCGAAATCTACATAATACCAGGCTCGTAAAGTGAGCACACCACCAGGCACAATGAGTGGTTCCCAAGCTCCCAGATAAGAGCCCCACTGCATGCCACCTACATCATTGAATCCTGCAAACGCTACCTTGTCGATATCGTAGGAGTGCCCCCAAGATGAAAGCCAATCTCCTGTAGTCATGGCACCAATTCCCGTAACATCGGTTGGTACAAGTCCTGCAAACAGCGGATCTTGTTCATAGACATTTTCATGCACAATGACCTGATCAGCATTCCAGTCCCACAGATCTCCCCCAATATGCCAGGATTGCAGGTTATCTATGGAAATTTGATTCAACAAATACTCATCATAACACCTGAGGGATGCCCCCCAGCGATAAGCATGGTTATATAACAACAGATTATTAATGGTTCCAACTCCACCATTCCGGAATCTGACTGTTGCAGAAAGCGTGTTGCAGACAGTGACATTTTGGAGGTTTGGGTTGGTTCTGGGCTCCAGATCGGGATCCAGTTGAGCCGCTGTCCAGGCATCATCACCATGAATATTTTGAATATCAATTCCCCTTGATCCGGCTCCATTGATAAACAGTTCATTTACCTGTCCTGCATAACCACCACGGAAGTATATGCCTGCTCCCGGAGTGTGTAGGGTAGCTAGATTATTGAGTGATACTTCCCCACCGCGAATGTAAAAACCGCCTCCTTTGTAGGTGGAGATGTGATCAACAGTTGTTTCACTCCCAGCATTGTACAATCCAAAGGACCACTGTGAATATTCCATCTTAATGTATTGCAGAATACCCAGGTCATGCGTGGGGTCAACTGTCCAATCGGGATTTTGACCGGTTCCTCTGCCATAAAACATAGGGGCTAGCCAGTCTCCTGGCTTTGGGTCTTCAGCTGCACTGGTAAAGGTGATGGGTTCGAGCTCAGTACCTGCAGCATTGATATAGCCACCCCGTTCGACCATGAGCCAGGCATCCACGCCAGGAGTAAATTTGATTACAGTTCCTGGAAGGATTGTCAACGTGGTACCATCTGGAACATAGACAGTGTCGAGGACAAGCCACTCCGTCCCCGGTCCCAGTTCCATCCCACCGATATCACCCTGTAATTCGGTGACCTGACCGTGCAATCCTATCAAACACCCGGATAGCATAATCAATAGTATTTGGATCATTACTCGTCGCATAATCACTCCTCTTTCCTTACAGATGAAAATCAATACAAATAATGTGTATCAATAAATTTTCATCACTATTTTTCCAGACTTCGATGTCTGAGATTTGTATGATAGAGCAGGGAGGATGAGTTAAGAGTGTTGAACTATATAGAACGACTTTGCAGAAGAATCCAAATTATTAGGAACGAAGCCGGAACTTACTTTCGGCAAACAATATTTGCCCATGTAAATATATGCCATCTGCCTTTAATTGGTGAATTAAATTAACTGTACGGGTATTATAATACAATTCATTTTACTAAATGTAACTATTTAGTGTTCCTTAAATGACAGCTTCTTCAAGACATACGAACTACAACTCTAACCAAGGCACTCATTCAACACATTACTGAAGGAAATTAATGAGACCCTGGAATTCATAAACTTGCACAGAAGGGACACAGACTTATCTTGGTTTGTGCCTGAGACAGGGGATTGGCATCATCAATGCTATACCTGAACCGTATGTAATTATTCCAGAGTTTTGAGATCCATAAATCAATGATTGGTTGTCATGAAGCAAACTGAAGCACTTAACAATTTTGAAGCCACCCGAAAAACCATCGGTTATGTCAAGCGCCAAAAGGCCAATGCCAAAGATTATAAAAGGATTGGCTTCAAATCAGGCCTGGAAGTCCACCAACAACTACAAACTGTAAGCAAATTGTTTTGCCGCTGCCCGGCTGGTATCTATCATGGCGATGATGACTTCGATGCAGAAGTTATCCGCCACATGCGTCCCACCTTGAGTGAGTTGGGTGAATATGATGGTACTGCTCTCATGGAATTCAAAACTCGCAAGAACATTACTTATCGTCTTAATAACAGAAGTGCCTGTACCTACGAAGTTGATGATACACCACCCTTTAACATTGATCCTGAAGCCCTAAAAATTGCCATAGAAATATCACTCCTCTCCAAGCTGAATATTGTGGGTGAAGTACACATCACCCGTAAGCAATATCTGGATGGCAGTATTCCCACGGGCTTTCAACGGACTGCTATTCTGGGTGTTGAGGGTGAGATTCAGTTAAAAAATAAAAAAGTTCGTCTCATTCAATTAAGTATTGAAGAAGATTCTTGCCGTGAAATATCTGATATCGGTCATGAGAGAATTTACAAAACCGATCGTCTTGGTATGCCACTCATCGAAACCGTAACCCACCCGGATATGACCACCCCTGATGAACTGGCAGAAGCAGCAGAGTACATCCGTTTTCTAAATCGCAGTACGGGCAAGGTACGCACAGGTATCGGTGCCGGCCGTGAAGATGTCAACGTAAGCTGTGCCGGTGGCAGTCGGGTAGAGATAAAGGGAGTAGCCCATAATAAATGGATCCCAGAACTCTCACATAATGAAGCTTTCCGCCAGTGGGCACTTCTGAATATTAAACAGATAATCCATGACCGTGGTATAAAACTCAATAAATGGCAGATGAGCCACAAAGAGATCGATTTTTCCATGCCAGAGTTGCTGGCACCTGCTTTAAGGGAGAAACTCAATCAAAGATTTAAAGTCGTCGCTATAAATCTCCCAAAACTCCAGGGTATTCTCTCTCACTTCATGCAACCAGGGCATAATTTTGCACATGAGATCAGTCATCGTCTGAAAGTGATTGCCTGTATTGAACGACCCAACATGACTCATTCTGAAAGCTTTGAACCCCTCCTGAGTGAAGCAGAGCTGGACAAGATATCCAAATGGCTCGATGCGAAGAAACACGACGCCCAGATTATTCTATGGGGACCCGCCGAGGACATCCCAACGGCACTGGAAACAGTGGAAGAACGAATCAGGATGGCTTTTGAAGGTGTCCCTGAAGAAACACGCAAATCCCTGCCTGATGGCACTACCATTTTCGAAAGGGTTCTTCCTGGGAGTGACCGTATGTATCCTGATACAGATTCCGCACCCATCCCGCTAACAGTTGAGTTTATTGAGAGTCTTGGGAAGGATTTACCTCTGGATATTGCAGATCGCTATACTCAGCTGAAAAAGTGGGGCATTCCTGAGGACACCTGGAAATATCTCTTGAGTAAAAATATGATTCCCCTAATTGAAAAGATTTGTGATGACTTTGGCTATGATCACAAGTTTATCGGGTCTTTTATAGGTCACACATTTAAAAACATTGAAGGAAAATGTGAACTGCACAAAAACTTCTTCTATAATAAAATCTATGAGCTGTTTCGCTATATCAAGGAGAAGAAACTGGAACCGGGAATCGCCAGATATATGATACCAGTCATATATGAATTTCCAGATATGCAATTCAGCTCCGTGCTCACCAGCATCCATTTCAAACAACGCAGCATGACTGAAATCCTGGCTCCCATAGATTTCCTCTACGAAAAATATCAGAAGGATACGCCAGCATCTGAGGGAAGTGATGACATTAACTGGCTCATGGGACAAGTACACTATCAGGCGATTGGTAACATGGACATGGCTGACCTGAGACACAAGATCGAGGCAATCTTAAATGATAAACAGTCTAACCGCAAAGGGCGCTGAGCACGTAAAGAATGCTTTGTATGAACACGATGGGCTACTAAAACCTTTGTGTTCTTCGCGAACTCTGCCTGTTCAGCGTAGCTCAAAGAGCGTAGACGGATGGTTAAAAAGCTTTTCATTATCGAATTAGAGAGAGAATTGAATCTATGAGTGATGATATTTTTCAAGGCTACAAAGGCGATGCTCTAGCTACACTGAAGAAATTCAGTGTGCGGGTCTGGGGTCAGGCTGAGATCCACACTACCCGAGGAACATTTGAGGGCACAGTCCTCCCCCGTTCTGAAAATGATGATGATCAGCATATCGTCTTGAAGATTCCAACGGGTTATAATATCGGTATCGATATCGTAACCATTAAAAAGATGGTTGAAACAGGCTATCAAAAAGCCAATTACAAAATCCCTGAAAAAGCCTTCCCCTATTCCGATGATAAACCCAATGTGAAACTATTTGGGACCGGTGGAACCATTGCCTCACGCCTGGATTACCGAACCGGTGCCGTAATCCCAGCCTTTTCTCCAGGTGAATTGTATGGTGCCGTCCCTGAACTGGCTGATATTTGTAACATCGACACTGAAAAGCTATTCGCGGTATTCAGTGAAAATATGGGACCTGATCAATACAAGATTCTGGCAGAAAGTATTGGCAAAGAGATAGCCAATGGAACTGATGGGATAGTAATTGGACACGGAACCGATACCCTTCACCACACCGCTGCGGCTCTCTCCTTTATGGTACAAGATTCCCCTATCCCCATCATTCTGGTAGGATCACAGCGTTCATCTGATCGACCTTCTTCAGATGCAGCTCTGAATTTGATCCACGCCTCATATGCTGCCGGGCATGGAGATATTGCTGAAACCCTGGTGTGTATGTTTGGACCGACCTCAGATGAATATGGTTTTCTTCATCGAGGAACCCGCGTCAGGAAAATGCATAGCTCATATCGCTCAACCTTCCGCACAATTGGTGATACACCGGCTGCAACTGTGACCCGGGAAGGTCTCAAAATCATCAAAACGGAGTATAAGCATCGTCGCAAAGACAAGCAGGTAAAAATTATTCCCACCTTCAATGAGCAGGTCACAATGCTCTATTATTACCCCCACATGAAGGGGGATATAATTGATTCACTGTTGGATGCGGGATATAAGGGAATTGTCATTGTAGGAACAGGTCTTGGTCATGTCAACAAAGAGCTGTATCCAGCCCTAAAAAGAGCCCGGGATAAGGGTGTTTCTGTCTTTATGACCCTCCAGACGATCTGGGGTTATGCCCACATGTTTGTCTATGATACCGGGCGTGATATGATGGCTCTAGGCGTGACACCCCTGGGAAATATGCTGCCTGAGGTGGCCTGGGTTAAGCTGGGCTGGGCACTTGGACAAACAGATGATCCTGATAAAATCAAAGCGATAATGCTTACGCCAATTAATGATGATATTACTGAAAGAGAGCCTTATAATGGCTATCTTGTCTATCAAGGTGGTGTACCTGAGGTAGAAGGTTTTGTCCGTAAATTCAGGAAATAAGATTCATTCGTACCACCTGACTTCAGTCAGGTGGTATACAGGGACGCCAGTTCTGACAAACCGTTTCAACGGTTTTAAGGTCTGAACCAATACACCTATCATTTACCAACTGAAGTTGGTAGTTATTTTAATTGAGTTACACTATATGATGATACCAAATCGATCAGAATATCTCAAATCCCTGGCCCAATCCGGCCAGAAAATCATGGGGGTGCTACCCGCGCTATATCCCAGAGAGCTGCTATGGGCTTTCGATATTCACACTGCTGAAATCTGGGATCCACCTGGAGAAATTCTCCACGCCAATGCTCATTTACAGACCACCATTTGCCCAATCGTAAAAAGAAGCCTGGAGTTTATCCTCAAAGAGCCCGAGATCATCAATGCTGGATACCTATTCCCCCATACCTGCGATTCCCTGCAAAACCTGGGGACCCAGGTTAAGGATCTCATTGGAGTAAACGTCCCTGTATACACCTTTTACAACCCTAAGGGCAGTTTCAACAACACAACAACAAAATACTATCGAGAAATACTCCAGAATTTTCAAACCACTCTTGAAACAGTCTATGAACCCCTAAATCCTGAGAAACTGCTGTCAGCCTGTGTATTAGGTCATAAAATTGATTCGCGGCTCATGGCCATCCAACAAGCCCGTATGACCAATCATCTGTCTTTAGATAATTCAGCATATTTCGAGCTCATGCGAGCCCAGGAATATCTACTCCCCCTAGATTATTTAAATCTACTGGGGAAGATTGATATTCTTGAACAGGCCATAGAACCTGCAAGAGCTCGCTTGATGGTTTCTGGTATCTTGCCACCCTCTCCAGAAGTATTGAAATTTTTAGATGAGCTCGGCGTAAGTGTGGTAGCAGATGATTTACTGGCCGTCAGTCGCCGTATTCCAAAGTTTCCCATGGATGCTCCCCTTTTGCCACTGGATTATTTGACAGATCGTTTCTTTATCCTACCACCCTGTTCCACACGTGCAGGTGATCTTGAAGAGCGTCTGCATCATATCGACAAACTTATGCAGGCTAGTCAGGCCCAGGGGATTCTATTCGATATTGTCAAATTCTGTGAACCTGAACTATTCGATCATCGTCTTCTGGTAAAAACGCTCCGTGAAAGAAATATTCCTGTGTTAACTCTGGAAACGGAACTTCAAGCCTACCTCTCAGGACAAGACAAGACGCGTATTGAAGCATTTACTGAACTTCTTTTTGATATGGTTTCGGCATGAGTCTCAGAGCAGAATTGAAATATAAAATCATTAAAGACTATGGGGCTCCGGCTCTCATGGCATTTCAGGATTTAAAGAAAAGAAAACCTCGTCCAATCCCTGAAGCTTTTGGACCACCCCTGGAGTCCAATAAACGCCTGAAAGAAATTTTGAGTCGACATTATTTCCTGGCCAGATACGTTCCTGGAGTAAAAAAAGTAGCCTGGGTGACCAGTGGTGCTCCCGTCGAACTCCTCAGGGCTTTCGATTTTTATACAATCTATCCGGAAAATCATTCCGCCCTGGTTGGAGCCAGAAAACAGGGTGCTGATTACTGCAGTATTGCTGAAGGGAGTGGTTATAGTCAGGATCTGTGTTCCTATGCCCGTATAGATTTAGGACACCTGCTTTCAGGAAAAACACCTGCTGGAAAGCTTCCCAAACCAGATTTGTTGTTCTGTTCAAACAATATCTGTCAAACCGTCCTCTACTGGTATAAGGCTATTGCCCATGAGTTGAATATTCCCCTGATTCACTTTGATGCGCCCTTTGTTGCTACAGAGCAGACCGAGGCTGATATCAATTATATGGCTCAGCAATTACAGGATATGATTCCCATACTGGAAAGAGTATCTCAGCGTGTTTTTTATGTGGATGTTTTTGAACGGATTCTTAAGAGTTCTCAGGAAACCTCACAGACCTGGGGTGCTATCCTCAATGCTATGGAAGCTCAACCTGCACCTATGACTATCTTTGACGCCTTTGGTCATCTCGCACCAATTGTTTCCCTCCGCGGTTTACCTGTTGCTCAAGATTACTACAATATTTTACGGGAAGAAGTCGATACCCGGGTTGCTCAGGGGATCGGTGCTATCAGTGATGAACGTTATCGCTTAATCTGGGATAACATTGCTATCTGGTATAAGGTTCGATTTTTGGCAACGTTTTTTGCTGAGAGAAAAATGAATTTTGTGACGGCTACTTATACCAATGCCTGGGCCGAAACCACAGGTTATCTCGATGTAACCAAGCCCTGGACCTCTATGGCCAAAACCTATGGTCGGATCATTCTAAACAATAACCTGAAACACCGTCTGGATTTGATGAAAAAAATGATCAAGACCTATTCTGTGGATGGCATGGTCATGCATTCTACCCGTAGCTGTAAGCCCTACTCTGTAGGTCAATTCGATCTGCGTAAAGCGATTACTGCGGACCTTAATCTGCCTGCTGTAATTCTGGATGCTGACATTGCCGATGAACGGGTCTGGTCTGAGCAGCAGATTCATACCCGTCTCGAAGCATTTTGTGAGACCCTGGAGGGCTCAAAACATGGTTGATCTTTACTTCGCCGGAGTGGATGTGGGTTCTCTCAGTACAGATGTGGTAATTATTGATGGTGGCAGTAATGTCCTCTCTGAAGTTGTAATTCCCACTGGTGTGAATGGTTCTGAAGCTGCCGAAAATGCCTTTAATTCAGCTTTGGGGCTGGCCAAGCTCACCCGAGAAAGCATCGTAGCGGTTACTGCTACTGGTTATGGACGTGCTTCAGTCGCCTTTGCTACAGGAAAAACGACCGAGATCAGCTGTCATGGTGTGGGAGCTCATCATCTCTTCCCAAAGACAGGTACTGTCATTGATATCGGTGGTCAGGACAGTAAAGTTATCCAGGTCGATAGCCAGGGTCGCATGCTCGATTTCACTATGAATGACAAATGCGCAGCCGGTACAGGTCGCTTTCTTGAAGTCATGGCCACACGTCTGGAGCTTGATCTCGATGAATTGAGCAGCCCGTTGAATATATCAGGTGAATCAGCTCCCATCAGCAGTACCTGCACTGTCTTTGCTGAGAGCGAGGTCATCTCACTTTTGGCCAAGCACACCCCACGGGAACATATCGTCCATGGCTTACAGCGTTCCATTGTGAATCGTATCTGGAGCATGGTGGCCAGTATTGGTATTGAGGGTGAAGTGACTCTCACAGGAGGGGTTGCCAATAATCAGGGTCTGGTTAAGCTTTTAGAGGAAAAACTTGGTCTCCCGTTGAATATTCCGGAAAATCCACAAACTGTGGGTGCCCTGGGTGCAGCTCAAATAGCTTGTCGGAAATACTAACAAGAGATGTGTCCAGCTTAACCATTCAGGAACTTATGGGGTCAAAGGGATTAAATAGAGAGAGGTGCAAAATGAAACTTAGCAAACTAATTATCCTTCTACTTATCCTTGCAGTCACCGTACAGGCAAATCCCCGTTCGAGAAGACATCACCACAGACCTGTTAGAAACTATCATCATTCCTATTATCCCAATCTTTACAATAATCACTATTCAACATACGGATATTACCGCTATTCTTATAGACCTGTCATGGTCACCACCCAATCGACCACGACCTACCCAAGTAACCTTGTTCTCGTTACTGCCGATAGTATCGCAGAAGACATTGTCGCTTTAAATCGCATGATGTCTCGTGGCGTGATTAGTGAAAAGGACTACGAAAGAGCTAAAAAGACACTTTTGAATCGTATTGGAATGTCCGTGAATCCCCAGGCTCAGGAAACCACTACAGCAGGGCTCCTGGAGCAAATCGAAACGCTTCATCAGATGCAGTCTGGTCAGCTAATCACAGAGAAAGAATATCAGAAGCAGAAGAAAAAGCTCCTGGCTTTGATCTAAGTAAATACACAATTAGGTATAAAAAATGGCTCCTCACCCTTCGAGAGCCTCAGGGACCGAGGAGCCATTAAATTTTCAAGGCTGTCAACGACAGCGCACTACTAGCCTCAGCCACCGCCGGAGGCTTTTTTAACCTTCATTTTAACCTTGGGTATAAATTCAAATTCATGATCATGAATAACCGGATCTGCCACGGCATAATTGCTTCCCAGGGCTGCTTCAAAACTGTAATGCAAAACCTCATCTTCTTGTGCCAATCTATCATCCATTGGAACTGGGGTGTTGCCAGCCAGAGGGTCTGATTCTATAACTAAATCGTTAAAAGTATCTAGCCAGCCGTTAATTCCGTGCTCCAGGATATAGACATTTTCAATACTCTGTGCACGCATGAGTTTCCAGGCTTCGGTGGCGGACTGTTCATCATTACTCATCACTATAAACAAAGTATTGACTGGTGTATGCAGATACTCTTTTTCAGCTTTTGCGCCAATTTCAGTCAGTGATACATGCTGAGCATCGATGATATGGAAGAGATTAAAATCGCTTTCATTCCTCACATCGATGAGGACGGTTCGAACCAGATCATTGTCAATAAACTCCAGCATTTCAGCCGGTGCTATTTGGACTTCTCGTGAATCGATTCGGGATTGCTCAGTTTCAGCCATCCACTCCCATTTCTGTTCTACAGTAGGTTGACCTTTTATCATGACCAATGCTGCAACAAATATGAGGATGGCGGCACCAGACAGTTTTTGCTTACGGTTTTTAAAGCGTTCTTTTTGCCCGTTCACTTGATCTTCAACGTATTCCACCAACCAGAACAGGAGCAAGGCCATAACTACGATACTGAATACCAGCACGCCCAGGGGTACTCCAAAAAGATCACCCAGGGTAAAACGACCATAATTGGATGAATTCCAGAAGTCACTGAAAAGGGCGTCAATATTTTCACCAAAGGTGAATATGCCAACGGTGAGACCTGCTACAAAAGCGATCCCGTCCTTTTTCAGGGTAGCCAAAGCAACCAGAGATGTTCCCGGACAAAAACCACCGATCACAAAACCAACACCCATGATTAATCCACCAACCATCCCAGGCCAGAGATAGGTCGGATTTACGAAAACACGATTATAGTCGAGCCAGCCGAGAGCACTGGCACCAAAGACCAGCACCATAGCCACGATGATGCCCATAAACATGACCTTGAAAACGGTCATATCGGTAAAATAGAATTGGGCGGCAAGTTTGGTGGATTTTCCAAAGCCCCCAATTTCCAGTGAGTATCCAAAGGCAATGCCTACCACGAGAGCAACCAGATAAAAGGCCAACTTGCCATACATGGCTTCCAAAGGCAAGGGACCTGGGAATGCTTGAAGTAATTGTTCCATCATTTCCTCCTAGGTCCAAAGTTTTCTGAGAAGATGGGCAACACTATAGGCACCTACAAATACAGCCAACAAAAACACCCAGCTTCCAACCGACAGAACGGCACCCCCCGACAGTCCTTGACCAGATGTACAACCGCGGGCAAACCGGGCTCCGTAACCCATAAGGATTCCTCCAAGAAATGCCATCCCCCAGCGTGTACGATTGTTAATTCGCGGACCCTTACCTGTAGTAAAACTCAGCCGATTATTGAAATATCCAGAGACAAAACCACCGATTAGAATACCTATGGTCAAAAATACAAATGCATTATCCAGTGGGTTTGTAGCCCCCCCGGCCATGGGAATTAGATAGGGTGTCGTATCCACATGCTGAGGGGCAATGATATCTTCAATAAAGACTAACACACGGTTAATGGGTCCCGAAGCACCCAGACCACTTCCAGTAAGTAGAAAAGCCATGAAAAGAACGATCCCCAGGAGTGTGCCTGCCACATAGGGGTTGGCGAAGGGTTTAGCAGTTTTCAATGCGGTTTCACTCATTTTAATTTTTCCTTCGATTCTGTCTCAATTCCGGTGGATTTTCGACCGGAGTGATCCTCCACTTCATCCCACCCATTAATCATTGCTTTGATACCGTCCATGGGTTTGTGTCCGGTTGTTGTTAAATACACATGCAGCAGGATAAATGTAGCAAACAACCATGCTAAAAGAGTGTGTATCGGTCCCAGCACCCGCAGACCACCCAGGGCGTTGGAAATTGAAGGCCAGGTTTGGATACTCCAGATCAGTAGACCGGTAATGATTTGCATGGGCAGCAGCAAATTGAGTAATCCAAAATATGTCATTTGCTGCAAGGGATTTAATTTCTTCGCTCGGGATTTTTCAAAGGGATGTTCCTCGCCTCTAAAAATACCCTTTAAGTAGAAATTAGCTTGAGCCACGGCTTGATCAAAGAATCCTCTGGGTTGTGGGATATACTGTTTTATTTCTCCGCTCACCAAGTGATAGATAACCGCCAGGAAGGCATTGGCAAAAAGGATGAAGCCAAGAGCATTATGTACCTGCACCATGAATGGAAAAGATAGGATACCCAGCATTTCTGGTTTGTGAATAATAAATCCTGTAATCAAGAGCAGGAAGATGGCCATAACCTGCACCCAATGCCAAAGTCTTTCGTAAAAGCGATACATGTAAATACGCTTGGTCTGGTGCTCTTTGTATCCATTGCGACGGGCAGAAATCACCCGGTAAGTTGCATGGACAACAACACCTATTATAGTGGCCAACATCAGCGCAAAGCCCAGCCAATCAACCCAGACGATGGAGGTTTCACCAAAAACGTACAATCCTTGCGTTGAAAGATCCATAGTATAGCTCAAGCCAGTCCTGGCATCAACTTCCATGGTTCCAATTTGCCCCAGATCAATGGCGCCAGTAAAACCAGGTACAATTCCACCTGGTAGAAATGTTGCCAACTCAAAGGGAGCTCCAATCCGGGAATCTTCACTGTGGCATGAGGCACATTCACGTGTTGCCCATTCCCCACCCGTCACAGCATGATTTATCTTATAAGCTTCTACATTTCCTTCAATTTTGACTTGGGTCAACCCGACAGTCTCAAGATTCTGGCGAATTGCTTGTTCTTTTTCCGGAGAATCAATGCGTAGCTCTGCCTCTGAAATTTCTCCATTACCGTCTACGTCAAAGACCGCCACAACGTCTTCACGGTAATTGTTTCCCTTAAAATATGCCTTTTTCAAATCGGCCAAGCGAACCGGTCGGGGTGTATCACCATAGACCCAATACCATGAACTGATCATATTGAATGGTTTCAGTCTGGTTTCATTGTCAGCGTTTCTGCTGGGTAGCAGAATGGGCTCAAAGCCGTTGATAATAGTTGTTACATCCCGAGGATCACCTTCAGCTCCACGACAATCGTGTGCAGCTGTCTGGGACTTGGTCAAAACGGTCCAATCGATCTGCTGATAGGCAGGCGCATGCATGCGCGGAATATGACAACTCTCACAGCTTACTTTTGCAAAGTGAGCGTCTTTATAGGGTAACCAATTGTGACCTACATTGGCATCATGACAGCCATCGCAACTACGCATGGTTTCACCGGGACTACGCTGTTCATTACTATCAGGTAGACCCCCTCTGGCAAACTCGTGTGAGGGTCGATAGAGAAAATCCATTACATCAATTCGGCGTGCATCAAATATGAGGTGATCCAGGCGGTGTTTTTTGGAATCCTGGTAATAAATTGGATTGTTAGCAGAGGGATGGCAATCCACGCATTGGACGGCTCGTTCTGTGTGGATATCCCAGGATCTGTGTAAGTTTTCCTTATCCTTCAAATTAAGCCCAGAACGATTGATGCGCTGTGGAGCTATAATTTCACCAGTTGTGGCCGTATTCCAGTCACAACTTTTCAAACCTTCAGGCGTATCTTTAGCAGTAAATACCAGTCCATGACATTGTCCACAATTTTCATTTGATGGATCTGTAGGGGAGAGAAAGTCCCGCCTTACATCTCCCTTGGCAGTAAAGGCTTCTGGATTCCAGCGATAGCCTGTGCGCTCTTTAATAACAGCCCCAGATTGAATCAATGTGGCTGAATTCGCCCAGCGAAAATTGCCGTTTTGAAGTGCCTGATTACGCTCCTCAATATCCGGGGCTTTGGTGTGACATAAAAAACAATTCATCTCCTCAACGCCAGATTTTTGCCAATCCCAACTTTCTGTTACAGGCGATTTGTCAAGCCGAACTCCAGCCTGGTTATATTCAGCCGGTCCGCCACCTACATGCCGGAAACCAAGGGTTTGAACCCATTCACCCTGACTTAAGTCTAGAAGACTGTCATCTGGAGCAGATAGAAATCGGTAATTTAAAGGATTCCACTGGCCATAATAACCCGACCCTCTATCCCAGGGGTAATCAGAGGCTGAAGGGGAAAAGTTATTCATCGAACTGAGACCAGCATCAGAATGACGACTATGGCTCACAATAAATTGAGTGTCATGACAGGTGCCGCAGGTTTGCATGGTTGAAAGAGGCTGTCCACTAAATAGGACATTCTTACCGGATTCATCTAAAAGTGGAAACTGAGGGTGGAGTACAGGTGTCCCTGCCAGAGATGTTTTCACAAATAGCATTATCAACATCAATAAAGAGCTTGTGAGTCTTTTTGAGAAAATCATCTTTCTCCTCCGGATAGAAATCGGCTACCATGGGTCACAGGATCACCATCATATCCCAGCATCTGCCAATCCAGGCGTCCTACATCACTATGACAATCGATACACTGAAGTGCTTCATCTTTGGGGGTAATCATATGACTGGTTGTCCAGTAAAAGGAGGTCTCAGCAAAATCATACTCTCCTGAATAGGGCAAACCAGAATTTTCCGCCCCGAGACGGAGGGCTTGATCCCAGTCGAATTCTGTCCAGTATCCACCAGCACCAACGGTTTTGGGAAGCAAAAAGTAATTATTGGTTTTGTCATAGATCTGTTTGCCATAATGGATTTTAAAGGGCCAGATTTTCGCCTTGGGATCTTTGATGTTGCCATTGGGTTTGTTAAAGGGTGTCACCTGAGTGGGATCAATAATATCTCCCTTTAGATAGCGACCTGTCGTGCCATTGTACCAGGCATAATCAGGCCTATGATTTTTCTTATAAACAAAAGAGCCTTTGATCTTCAGGTACTGGTGGGCGTCTTGAGGCAGATCCTGACCTGCTGTAGACCAGTCCCAGTGAATTTTGGTAGCATCTTTGCGAGCCATGAGGGCGACATGACAGGTTTGACAGGCAACAGCTTCGGTATGCTCATTTAAACGAGCATCTCGATGTGGCTCCTGATTATGGCAATCAATACACTGTACCTGATTCTGGGTATTTAAATCACCAATACTTACTGAGGATGCTTTGCCCCTGATATTGTGATCTTCGGTGCGGTGACAGGTTGTGCAGCTGAAGTCATAGCGACCCATATGAACATCAATCCGTTCTGAAGGAAATTTCAGACTCCCATCGAGATCACCGTGTTTTACAGCATTCCCACCCCCGCCATCGAAATGGCAACCGCCACAATTTTCACGGGTAGGAGCCCCGACACTCCTTGCTGCAGCCAATAAATCCACACCTTTTGCGGGATTTCCCTTTTTACTCTTTTTATAGCCACCGGAATGGTCATGACAGACCAGACAATCCACATTTTCTTTGTGGCTGAAATCATAGGATTCATCTTCCCATCCATAACCGACATGACAGGCCGTACAGGCTGGCCAATTACTTTCTATGCTGATACAGAAATTGTTGATAGCATTTTTCTTTCCCAGCGTAACCATTCTCTTGTGATCAGGTGAATAGACTGAGTCACTTTCCCAGGTATAATGACTTGTATGCATGACCTGTTCACTTGCATCAGGATGGCAAACCAGACAAGCTTGAGTCACTTCCTGACCTGTATTGAAGGGACCTTGCATCAGAGCACTATGATCCACATGAATCGCAATTTTGGGCAGTTTACTGAATGGATCATCAATAGGTTGGGCATTCCGGGGTAGCGCAATCAGAATCGGGATAATAATAATTGCCAGGGAGAGAATCGTGCCCAGCAGCCAGGTGTGTTTATAGTTTCTCATTATTCCTCGGTGTATCTATTTTCAAGATGATTTATTCGTGGATCAGATCGTGTTCTTTGCGGACAATATCCAACTTTATGGAGCGCATAATGTCAAGCGCCTGTATGATGCGTTGATATCCCAGAGAATAGGTCACAAATGATCCTTCCCTGTGAGTTTCCACAATGGCTTGCTCCCTTAAAATCTTCAAATGTCGTGAAATCGTAGCCTGGGGAGATTGTAATTGAGTCACCAATTCATTTACTCTGCAGGGCTTCTCATTCAGAGCGTACAGGATAGAAATTCTGGTGGGGTCTGCAATCGCCTGGCATAAGCTGGCGTGTAGATCAGTCGCCTCCCGCATATCATGTCCTCCATATTCGCATATTCGTTTATTCACATATACGAGGCTAATAGTATAATCAACTTAAATAAACACCAAAGGCTTTATTTGCTCTTTATGTTGTAATGCTTATTGTCAACTATATTATTCACACAATTCCTACTTGCCCCTGTGAATTGGGGTGGATTATTGTGTAGCGGTAACATGATGATTGCCAATCAGAAATAATTCTTGGGATACCATTACGTCGTATTAGCATGTCAGAGTAGTTGAAGTATTTACAAAGGAAACATCTATGTACCCATATCTCAGAACGATTAAAACCATTCTCTCGTCCAAATACCGCAGCTCATTGAAATTTGGTGATATTGGAACCCTCAATCTTCGTGCAGGGTTTACAGATATTGATCATTATGGTGAGGTTAACAATGGGAGGCAACTGACACTCATGGATCTGGGACGCTATGATCTCGGGGTTCGCGGTGGCTTGATGAAACTGATCGCTGAAAAAAAGTGGGGGTTTGCTGTGGGTGGATCCAGTATTCGCTACCGACGCAGAATCACCTTATGGAAGAAGTTTCAATTGCATAGTGAGGTAATCGGTCATGACGGGCGCTGGTTCTACTTTCTACAGAAAATGTGTCTTGGCGATACCATCTGTTCTTCTGCCCTGATAAAAGCCGGAGTGGTATCCAAGAGTGGTTTGATCCCAGCCACGGAGGTCATGCAAGAATTTCCTGATAATACCTGGACTGGTGAGGTACCTACTTGGGTTAAAGCCTGGATTGATGCCGAAAGTCAACGACCCTGGCCAGCTAATCCACAGTAAAGTTCTCCGAGCAAATCCACCATGGATGAGCCTGATATCCTGAGGGTATAAATAAGTGGAGCGTTAGTCGAAAAATCTGTCTTGAAGGCGGGTAGATCGAACAGGACGGGGCAATTTAATTAAATCCGGCGGGGATACTTTCATCAAAGTTTTGGTCACATCAACACTGACAGTGTAGGCACCCTTCTCATCATCCAATGAGTTACCTGGATCCAGATAATCCCAGTATTTTTTAACCATAAAATAGTAGTCACCGCTATCCTCACAGTCCCACTCTAATTTAGGATCAACATCTGTGGTTGATTGATCATCATTGTAAACCACAAAACTTCCCGCTGCTGAATAGAGTGTTAAGGTTAAATCTATATCCGAGCCCGCTTCCGCATCAATTTCAATGATATATGTAGTACTATCTAGAGCTTCAAAAATAAAAAAATCAGCATCATCACAGACAGCTGAATAGTGAGTCTGTAACGCACCTGCAGCAGAGATTCTGGTTGCCAGATCCAAAGTACTGTCTGGTTCATAAATGTCGTTTGTAAGCCGCGCTGGGTTCGTCCAGGAGGCAGGGGGAAAGTCTGATCCATAATCAGCGAGCGTAATCACGTCATCATTGCTCGTTAGTACTAAATTCTCAGCTTGAATGCTATAGTACATACGCGTGTTGTCGCCAAAATATATTGAGGTATCTGTGACTGATTCAATTTCTTTTGCATTTAGTTCAAAAGTAGAGTCACAAAGATTAATGTCATTGAAATAGGATAATAAATTGTTTTGAGTTATATCAATAATCCAGGCTTCCTCCACGGGCAAAGCACTAAAATCGGTATATATCCCATCAACCGTAGCCGTTTCAACAATGTAGACACCTACAACATCTGAGCTATAGTCAATGGTAGCATCTTCACAAGCCACCATGAGGAGTCCCAAAAGCAATAGGCATACTTTGTGGAGCCATTGATTCAAAATTGTTTCCTTCCAATTTTGTACGCTTGCAAAAACTATTTCTCCTCGGAACACATGCAATAACTATTGTGAGCTTTAAATGTAATAGCTCAAATGCATCGCTGTCATAAAAAGAAAGAGGCTGCTCAAAGAACAGCCTCTAATACAAAATTTATTTGAGCTCGCTTTAATTAAAAAGGAGTTCGCTTAATCTGATCTTTTTTTCGGGTCTGGCTCTTTTTTCCTCCGGCACTACTGTAGGTTTTACCAAAGCTGAACTCTCAACCACAGATACTGAATAATTACCAATATCGTCATCCCAGAAGCCCTCTATGACAAAATAGTAGTCACCAGAAGTCTGGCAGGTCCAATACAGACTGGGATTGAAATCCGTACCCCCATCATCATCAGTATCCAATAGAGAACCATTCCCAGAATATAAAGCGAGTGTCAGATCCAGGAATTGATCAAGCGGAGAAATGGTCTCCATGATGTAGGAAACACCTGCTGAAGCAGAAAACATGAAGTAATCCTCATCTCCACAGGCTCCCAAATAATGATTCTGGATGGTTCCACCAGCTGCAATTGAAGTAGCTGTGGCAATTTCATTATTCGGTTCGTAAGTATCATTGGTCAATAGGGAAGGATCCGTCCATGATGCAGGTGGAACCGTACCATTATAAGCTGCCAGAATGATGACATCTCCATCCTCCACCAATCTGAGTTTACCACCTGTGATGCTGTATTCCGTCTCAGATCCATCTGTAAAAAGGATGGCTGTTTCTGTAACACCATCAATTTCATCAGATTCTTCGCTATAAGTATCTTCACAATGGTCTTCATCGTTCTCGTAGGTGATCGCCTCATCACGAGTGATCTTCACCAGCATGGCATCCTCAATGGGTAAATCCGTAAAATCAAAGGTTTCACCCATATACTCTATTGATTCAAGGATATAGGTGTTGATTATATCAGCTGCATAGTCTGGTGTTTCTTCTTCACAGCCCAATACAAACAGTGCTATTGGTATTATTATCAATAGCTTTAGTAAATTGTTCATGTCTTTCCCCTATTCATTAATAGTTCATTTTTATAAATTCTTGCTAAAATCTACAAGAAAATCTTGAGCCCGCAAGTGGGAATACAGCAATGTTTTCATCAATGAAGGGATAGTCAAGCAATTCTGGCATTAAATCAGCTTTGTCGGTTTCAAGACAGAAGCGTATCCGTAGAAAAGTTACCCTGCCAGCAGAATTTAAAACTCGTTGAAAGGAGTTAACTTTGAAACTGAAAAACTTGATCACCATGATTATCACCATTCTCCCACTGTTGGGTTGGGCAAATTTCACCATTACCGAAGCAAACGGTAGCTTCGAGGGATTGGGGCATGCCAGGACACATGACTTCCCGGTGGAAGCTCGGATATTCACAGTTGCTGTCAGTGACGCCGACACCAGCGGAAACAGGACCGTCAGTGTGGAGGTTTCTGTCAATGATCTTCACACTGGAAATGCCATGCGAGACACCCACATGCGCATGTCGGTACTGGATCGCAAAAAACATCCGCTGATTACCTTTAAATCTGATGTGTTTCTACCTGAGCTACACGCTGGTGATGTAGCATTAGCTGGAATTCTTCAGGTCAATGGAATAACTAAACCCTACACACTAAATCTGGACCTGAAACACTCCTCAGGAAAATGGAATGCTTCTGGTAGTTTTCTCATTGTACCTACTGATTTTGACCTCCCGCTGGTTGGGATGGGACCCATGAAGGTGCTGGATAAGGTGAACCTAAATCTGGATGTTACTTTTTAGACCTGATTGAAGATATCGCTGCATTTTTCCTCAGTAAGTTCGAGAACACCCTGTTTTTAATACTAATTCAGGGTGCTTTTGTTAAGTTCAGCCACATCTAATCGTTAAAAAAAGAGAATATTTAAGGTGTTGAAGCTACTATGATTTATTCTGGGGAATTACTGGATTTAAAAACACAACTAATTGAAAATTTTAGGGCTGTCAGAGAATTCACAGAAGCGCTTTGTGAACCTCTTGAAAGGGAAGATTTTGTTATCCAATCCATGCCAGATGTGAGCCCAACACGTTGGCATCTTGCCCATACCGCATGGTTTTTTGAAACCTTCCTCCTCAAACCTGAGCTCAAAGGCTATCAAACCCCAAATGAACTTTACAATTATTTATTCAACTCCTATTACAATGCTATTGGACAACAGTTTCCTCGTCCACAACGAGGACATCTCAGCCGTCCAACAGTGAACGATGTTTTTGCTTATCGTCATCACGTTGATCATGAAATAATACGTCTAATTGAGACACTGGATGAGGATAAAATCTCTGCCCTGAAATCAATTTTCATTTTAGGACTTCAGCATGAGCAACAGCATCAGGAGCTCATGCTCACCGATATTAAACATGTTTTTTTTCAGAACCCGCTTTACCCTGCTTATACAGAAATCGAGCAAATAAAGAGCTCTAATATTCATCAAGATCTCCAGTGGACAGCTTTCGAGGGTGGTGTGGTGCAGCACGGCTTCTCAGGTAATGAATTCAGCTTTGACAATGAAACACCTCGTCATGACTTTCTACTGCAACCCTATGAAATAGGCAATCGACTTGTGACAAATCGTGAGTTTCTGTCATTTATTGAAGAGGGTGGCTATAGTCAGGCAGATCTGTGGCTTTCAGATGGATGGGCTTTGATTAATAAAGACGCCTGGAAAGCCCCCTTGTATTGGGTTCAGAAAGATAGCCAATGGTTCGAATTCACCCTTGGAGGGCTCTCCCAGCTTCAACTAGACAGTCCCGTTACCCATCTCAGTTATTATGAGGCTGATGCCTTTGCAAACTGGCGTGGAGAGCGTCTTCCCAGTGAACATGAATGGGAGCATGCTGCACAAAACCTGCTGATTGAGGGTAATTTCGTGAGGAATCAACTTTTTCATCCCTCCCCATTAGAATCTACTCCAGCATCAAAATTGAGTCAGATGTTTGGGGACGTCTGGGAGTGGACACGCAGCCCCTACTCAGCTTACCCAGGCTTCAAATCTGCCAGCGGCGCTGTTGGCGAATACAATGGGAAATTCATGTCCAACCAGATGGTCTTAAGGGGCGGATCATGTGTCAGCAGCAGCGACCATCTACGATCCACATACCGAAATTTCTTTTATCCCCACTCACGCTGGCAATTCATGGGTCTTCGTCTCACCCGGGATGTGAAATAGACCGACTAAAGGACACGATAATCCTTTTCTAACAATGCAGAGGAACCATGATGAGCATACAAGAAACACACTGGGAACAACTGACACAGGTCAACGATAGCAGATTATTGGAAGCTCGCGGTCAATTACACCAGGCCATACAGCTCCTGACTGCTGCGGGTATCTCCTTTGTAGACCAGAAACCTGATGACAGCCATACAGCACTACTGTGGGATTCCGAAGCAAATATTTTTCTAAGTCAGACCTTCGGTCCTGACCACAATTTTCAACTCGGCTTAAAACCCCAGGATCTTAGTTGTCAGGTGATTCATAATCGAGAGACATTATTAGCACTGAAATTAAATGAAACAACCCTCAAGCAAGTCGCTTCCGATTTGCAATTCTTTTTGGAAGACCACGGGCTTCCAAAGGATGTCTTCACCATGGAAAGACATTTTGAATTACCCGACTATCCTGATCGCTGGTTAAGTCCTTTCGACACATCGGATCAGGCCGCATTTGATCTACTAACGTCAGCCTATTCTAATGCTTATCCGCTGATTACGGAAATTGCCGTCAAGGATAGCAAGACAGGCAATCCAATGACCTGGCCTCACCATTTTGACATGGCCATTTTGCTAACACTTGATGAGGGGAAATCAATTGGAGTAGGCCTGTCACCAGGCGATACCAGCTATATTGCTCCGTATTATTATGTCAATGTCTGGCCCTACCCTGCCAAAGATCAAATAAAAGATCAACCCCTGACTTATGGGAAATGGCACGCAGAGGGTTGGACGGGCATGGTCTTGCCTTTGGATCAAATTGTCCGGGAAGAAGAACCTGGTGCTCAAAAAGGAGTTGTGCAAACCTTTTTGCGTGAAGCGATGCTGCATGCCCAAACCATCACTGAGGGAAGTCACTAGCCCATATGATTCGGCTTGAACAAATCACTAAAAGTTTTAATGGTAATGAGGTCATCCATGATCTTTCTCTTGATGTTCCAGCGGGAAAGACTGTTGTCCTTATCGGACCGAGTGGATGTGGAAAATCTACATTGCTGAGACTAATGGTCGGATTGTTATGGCCGGACAGTGGCAACATTGCTCTTTTCCAAAAAAATCTCTCTCGAAAAAACCTTGAAGCATTACGCCAGCAGGTCGGTTTTGTGCTCCAGGATGGGGGTCTCTTCCCCCATATGACAGCTATTCAAAACATGCGTCTCATGGCAGATTATTTAAAATACGATACTGACAAAACGAATCATCGTATCGCTGAACTATGTGAATTGACTCATATATCTACAGACCTGCTAAACCGTTACCCCTCTGAACTTTCTGGTGGTCAGGTCCAGCGGATTGCCCTCATGCGTGCTCTCATGTTGGATCCCCAGATCTTGTTTCTGGATGAACCTCTGGGAGCTTTGGATCCTCTGAATCGAGTTAGCCTGCAGGAAGAGATGAAAAGCATCTTTAGTCAGCTCCGTAAAACCGTTGTACTGGTAACCCACGATATGGGCGAAGCTGCCGCCTTGGCTGATCTGATAGTGATAATGAAGGATGGATATCTGCTGCAATATGATACTCTGTCTAATCTTTCAGCACACCCTGCAGATCCCTTTGTGACTGAGTTTATCAATGCCCAGAGAAAACCATGGCAGCAGCTTGAGGATCAGATCAATTGACCCGTCTTCGCCAAAGGCTTCGCCGTGGTTATCCGCCCAATGAGAACAACGATCCATCTCCGCGATGTTTCACCGGGATAAGCATCTCGCCACCAGTCAAACCGTACAGGTACGTGGGAAGCGGGCGTAGGCAGTTGAAGTTTCTATCCCTCCTTCTTCGTGTGGCGGTAACCTTCCTTGCGATTGCCCCTGCTCAGGCTGAATCTGATTTGGAGATCAGGATTGGATCAAAGAAATTTACCGAATCTGTGATTTTGAGCGAGGTTATTACCCAACATCTACAAACCAATAAAATCAGGGCCGTTCATAGAGATCAATTAGGTGGGACCCGTTTGCTCTGGAAAGCACTGGTTCAGGGTGAGCTGGATATCTATCCCGACTATACTGGGACAATAATTTATGAAATTCTCCAGGGCGAGAAAGTCACATCGGATCCTGAGATAAAAGCTGCTCTCGCCAGACATGGTGTGAGCATCACAGGTCCGCTTGGCTTCAATAATACTTATGCTCTGGGGGTTAGCCCCTCAACAGCTGCAAAGTATTCACTCCAAAGCATCAGTGACTTGCGGCAATATCCCGAATTACGCTTTGGCTTTACCAATGAATTTATGGATCGCGAAGATGGCTGGCCCAGTCTCCGGGATCACTATCAACTACCTCAGACATCCGTGCGTGGATTGGATCATGATCTGGCCTACAAGGGTCTGGAAGCTGAGTCCATTGACCTGATTGACCTCTATTCAACCGATGCTGAAATTGCCTATTATCAGCTTGCTGTACTCGAAGATGATAAGAGCTATTTTCCTGATTATCGAGCTGTGATATTATATCGCACTGATCTTTTAGAGCGTGTACCCCAGATTCAAGCCTACCTCAATCAACTTGTTGGTAGCATCTCTGAAGCTGAGATGATTACAATGAATTCAAATGTTAAGCTAGATGGTCACAGTGAGGCCGAAGTCGCTCAAGAATTTTTGAATGTCAAATTCAACACGCTCTCGAAGATTGAAGTCTCTACCAGATTTGACAGGTTGATTAGAAGCACTAAGGAGCATTTGTTTCTCGTCAGCCTCTCTCTGGGAGCTGCCATACTGGTGGCCATCCCCCTGGGAATCTGGGGTGCTAAAAATTCAACTCTGGGTCAAGTTATTCTCAGTGTTGTTGGAATTATCCAGACTATTCCTTCACTGGCGCTACTGGTATTTATGATCCCCCTGCTGGGAATTGGTGGACCACCTGCCCTGGTGGCATTGTTTCTCTATAGTCTGCTACCTATTGTACGGAACACCCTGAGCGGATTAGCTGGACTCCCTATTGATGTACAGGAGTCAGCCCGAGCCCTGGGTCTACCGCCCGCAGCTCGACTAAGAATGATTGAACTCCCTTTGGCCGCTCGATCTATACTGGCCGGCATTAAAACATCAGCTGTAATCAATGTCGGTACGGCTACGCTGGGTGCCCTGATCGGCGCCGGAGGTTATGGCCAACCCATACTTACAGGTATACGATTGGATGACACCAGTCTCATTCTCGAAGGTGCGATCCCAGCTGCAATCCTGGCTCTCCTGGTACAGTGGAGCTTTGATTTGGCTGAACGCACCTTGCTCTCACCTGGAATACAAACCAAACAGGAAACCAGCTCATGACTGAAACGCTCACTTCACCCCTGATAATCAAATCCCAGGATCATACAGAGAATCCTACCATTGCCTTTGCTAAAGATGTTCTCAAGGGCTTAAACAGCACCCCAAAACGCTTGTCTTCTGTTTATTTCTATGATGAACGTGGATCCCAGATTTTTGAAGAAATTTGTGAACTTGAAGAATATTATCTCACACGGAAAGAGACTGAAATCCTCCAGAAATCCGCAGCAGAGATCATTTCAAAGCTTCCCTATAAGACTCATCTCGTAGAATTGGGAAGCGGGAGTTCAACAAAAACACGGATATTGTTGGAAGCTGCCATGGAGCGGTTTGGTGAAACACAATATTCCCCGATAGATGTCTCTGCTGAAATTCTAACTAATACCGTAAATGATCTCGTCAAGCGCTACCCGGAGCTTCAATTGGAAGCCGTTGCTGGCCGATACGAATTCGGTATGGAGTACATTTTAAAACATAGCACAACCTCAAATTGCATCATGTGGCTGGGTTCAAGTATTGGGAATTTGACGCGGGTTGAAGCAGCACAATTCTTAAGGGAAGTTCGAAAGAATATCGGTGATGATGATAGTTTGCTCCTAGGTATTGATCTCCGCAAAGGACCAGAAATTCTGGAACCAGCTTATGACGATGCCAGCGGAGTAACGGCTGATTTTAATTTGAATTTGCTGGATCGTATCAATACAGAATTAGGGGGCAACTTTGAACGCAGACATTTCCACCACAAGGCCGTGTACAACGTGGAGGAGGGGCGCATTGAAATGTACCTGATCAGCGATCTGGATCAGGAGATCGAAATACAGAATCTCGGAACTAGCATTTCATTCAAAAAGGATGAGATGATATTAACTGAATATTCGTATAAATATTCACACGCTGAAATAAAAGCTCTAGCCGAAGCTGCTGGTTTTTTCCTTGAGCAACAATGGTTGGATGATGAAGGGTTTTTCAGTTTGAATTGTTTTAAACCACAAAATAACGCGCCTGAGTTGCGCGCCCTGTAAGGGGTATCAAATGAAAGCCATTTGGAATGATAAAGTCATAGCTGAAAGTGACGAAACTGTGTTCATCGAGGGGAATCACTATTTTCCAGTCGCCTCAGTGGATCCAGCCTATCTAAAAGATAGCCAAACCCAGACTGTGTGTCACTGGAAAGGTACTGCCAGCTATTACAATATTGAAGTGGATGGCATGGATAATCCCGATGCTGCCTGGTACTAC
>Ga0209559_1000371_pt1 | contig 32429 bp, 32 predicted proteins | sample SaaInlV_110m_DNA_FD_184677 | JGI IMG/M metagenome (GOLD analysis project Ga0209559, IMG submission 184677) | Marine microbial communities from expanding oxygen minimum zones in the Saanich Inlet - Saanich Inlet SI074_LV_165m_DNA (SPAdes) (version 2) | ecosystem: Environmental > Aquatic > Marine...
AAATAAATTTTTCCTGAAATCTATCCACACTTTAAACACAGACAACTTTTACTATTAAGAACAACTTAAATTTTAGTATAACAGTATGAAAATAAAACATAAAAAATAGATATACACACTATTTGTCACCAACAAATACTACTACTAATATATATACTACTTGTTATCTATACCACAGGATATTTTGAACATGAAATTTTCAATTTCAAGAGAACAACTACTACAACCACTACAATCTATTAGTGGTGCAGTCGAAAAGCGCCAAACACTACCGATACTTTCACATCTCTACATCAATGTATCTGATGAGAACAGGTTGACTATTATCGGGACCGATCTCGAAGTTGAAATCAAGATAACACTTCCTTTGGAAAACAAAGCAACTGCAGGAACAACGACTATCCCGGCACGTAAATTTCTCGATCTCTCAAAGGCACTCAATGATCAATCTCTAATCAATGTCGATATCAAAGAAAACAGAGCAACAGTACGCTCGGGTAAAAGCCGTTTTACCTTATCTACACTGCCAGCAGATGAATTTCCTCGTGTAGATGATATTAGTGAAATTGCATCTGTCGGTGAACTATCGCAGGGCACACTCAAAAAATTACTTCAGAAAACCCAGTTCTCAATGGCCATGCAAGATGTTCGCTACTATCTTAACGGGCTTCTTCTGGAGCTTGAACAGAATAACATCCGTTTTGTAGCAACCGATGGTCACCGTCTGGCCTATGCAAGTTATTCCAGTGAAGAAAATTATGGTGAGAAGAAACAGATTATTATCCCCCGTAAGGCCGTTCAAGAACTGTTAAGGCTTCTGGATGACAGCGATAGCCTTGTACAGCTTCGAATTGGTAATAACCATCTTCAAGCTAGTGTGGGTGATATAACGATGACTACCAAGCTGATAGATGGGCGATATCCAGACTATAACCGTGTAATTCCTCGTGAGGGAAACAGAACACTTGTTGTTGAGAAAAATGAATTCAGCAATGCGATCAGTCGTGTCTCTATTCTCTCAAATGAAAAGTACCGAGGTATTCGGATGTCAATGAAAGAGGATCTGGTTGAAATCCATGCAAACAATCCTGAACAGGAGGAGGCAGAGGAGGAGCTCTCTGTTCAATACTCGGGAGAACCCATGGAAATTGGTTTTAACTCTGCTTATATGGTAGACGCGCTTGCCGCACTCGATAACAACGATGTATCAATCTACTTTATTGATGAAAATAGTAGTAGTCTGATCCACACACAAGTCGATCAAGAAGAGTATAAATTTGTTGTTATGCCAATGAGGCTTTAGTATAACATACTGATAAATTATGTGTTTTAAGTGAAAATCAAATTATTACGCATTGACAACTGCCGTATAATCTCCCACTGCTCTATTGAACCTTCAGCCAAATTTAACTTAATCAGTGGCCCTAACGGGAGTGGAAAAAGTAGTCTTCTGGAAGCAATATCAATACTTGGTACAGGAAGGTCTTTCCGCAGTAAATCAGTTATTCCTATCGTAAAAAAAGAGTGTGATTCTTTAATTGTATCGGCAACTATTGAAGAATCACGTGGTTTTCTGCACTCTATTGGAATAGAGCGTGGTAAAAATGTACAGAAACTGCACCTTAACCATAATCCTGCTCAGAAACTCTCACAAGTTGCTGAATACCTTCCAATTCAAATCATTACACCGGAATCAATTGATCTTGTACTGGGAGCACCAAAGGGACGTAGATCGTTTATAGATTGGGGATTGTTCCACGTGGAACCTCAATATCTCCTTCTGACTCAAAAATACCAAAAGCTTATCAAGCAGAGAAATGCTTTATTAAGGGGCAAGGTCTATGAAGATAGTGAATTAGATTACTGGACTCAGGAACTTGCAAAAATAGGTGAGGAGATAAATCAGTGCAGAGAGGGTTATCTAGATGAGCTACTCGAACATTTCTCTAACGTAGCTACTGATTTATTGAATATGATTAATAATCTTAGCGTGAGCTTTGAGTTTAAGCGTGGCTGGAAGAGATCAAACACACTCTATCAATCACTCTGTGAAAATCTCCAAAGAGATAAAACTGTTGGCTATACATCAATGGGGCCTCACGAGGCAGATCTGATCATTATTGCAGACCGTGCAAGAGCAAGACAACATCTCTCTAGAGGTCAGGCAAAGTTGCTCTCAATCTTTCTCTACCTGGTACAAATTTCACATCTTAATCAGAAAAGGGGAAAAAGAGCAGTTGTTCTTGTAGATGACCTGTTTTCTGAGCTCGATAATGATAATGCAGTCGCAATCTATGACTATCTAAAAGAGAGCGATCATCAAGTCTTCTGTACAGCAGTGACTATTGAATACTCATCGAATAGCTGTGATAAGGCAAAAATGTTTCACGTGGAACATGGGAACATAACGCCTGTATGATGGTTGTGGGAAAGATAAATTACAGTTTCCCAAGAGAGGGAACTGCTCCTTAAGCGACTATACGAAGAGTAAGTAGATGCGCCGCATAATTTTACCCCGATGGCATTGCATCGTCTTAAGGGAGAAATTACGAGTTTACGCCTATAAGTGGACATTGTTGAAGCAAAAGGGGATCGGAAAACACAACTGTGGTGAATATCAGGAGTGAAGTGTAGCGTTATCCTTTATTGATACAATTAATAAGTTGTGGATAACAGTGGTATTAAATGGGTATAAGAGCGGTATAAGTTATATTCAGAACTATTGACAAGGCACTTAAAGAGCTGATTTATAGGTGATAACTGTTTGAATATGATATACTTAGCTGTGGATACGCATGAACACGTGAGTTGCTGTTGTTGTTTTCCGACAAGATGGAATTGTTTGGATGATGACCTCCAGACTGAAGATATTTAATCAGTATTGAAAAATAAAGATGTTTAACGTGATTGAGATAGAAAAATAGATGAGCAATGAAAATCAATATGATGCCTCTAATATTCGGGTACTGAAGGGGCTTGATGCCGTTAGAAAACGTCCCGGAATGTATATCGGAGACACCGATGACGGGACAGGTTTGCACCATATGGTGTTCGAAGTAACCGATAATGCTATTGATGAGGCATTGGCGGGGCACTGTAGCCGTATCATTGTGAAAATTCACACGGATAACTCTATCTCGGTTCGTGATGATGGGCGTGGAATTCCTGTAGATATACATCCAGAAGAGAACCGCTCTGCTGCAGAGGTAATTATGACTGTCCTCCACGCAGGGGGGAAGTTTGACGATAACTCCTACAAAGTCTCAGGAGGGCTGCATGGCGTTGGTATTTCGGTTGTAAATGCCCTCTCTGAAGAGCTGAACCTGACGATTTACCGGAATGGAAAGATCTACAAGCAGGAGTACAGGTTGGGTGAACCTGTTGCACCGCTGAAAGAGGTGGGTGAGTCTGAACTGATGGGGACAGAGGTTCATTTCAAACCAAGTACTGAGATTTTTGCGACAACTGAGTTTCATTATGACATTCTCGCGAAACGGTTGAGAGAGCTCTCCTTTCTCAACTCTGGTGTACATATTGAACTGCATGATGAACGTGAAGCAGATCGTCATGATGTCTTTAAATACGAAGGTGGGATCAGTGCATTTGTAGATCATCTGAACCGTAAGAAAACACAGATACATGAAAAGGTCATCTATTTTCAGCTTGAAAAAGATGAGGTTGTGGTAGAAGCTGCGCTACAATGGAATGACTCATACCAAGAGAATATCTTCTGCTTTACCAACAACATTCCTCAGAAAGATGGAGGAACACACCTGGCAGGATTCCGTAGCGCACTGACACGCTCTATTAACCGATATGTAGAAAAAGAGGGGATTGGAAAGAAATCCAAAGTCTCATTAGCGGGAGATGACACACGAGAAGGTCTCACTGCAGTTGTCTCTGTTAAAGTACCTGATCCAAAATTCTCATCGCAGACGAAAGATAAACTTGTCTCATCCGAAGTTCAAAGTATTGTAGAATCAGTATCTTATGAGGTAGTCTCAGATTTTCTCATTGAGAATCCCACTGAAGCTAAGCTAATTACCGGAAAAATTGTAGACGCTGCCCGTGCTCGTGAAGCCGCGAGAAAAGCACGTGAGTTGACACGTAGAAAAGGGGTGTTAGATATTGCAGGCCTACCTGGAAAACTGGCAGACTGTCAGGAGAGGGACCCGGCATTGTCAGAACTTTATCTGGTAGAGGGTGACTCAGCAGGGGGTTCTGCGAAGCAGGGAAGGGACCGTAAGACACAGGCTATTCTCCCTTTGAAGGGTAAGATACTCAATGTTGAGAAGGCCCGTTTCGACAAGATGTTGTCTTCAGCGGAGGTTGGTACTCTGATTACTGCGCTAGGGTGTGGCATTGGAAAAGAGGAATATAATCCAGATAAGTTGCGCTACCACAGAATTATTATCATGACGGATGCCGATGTTGATGGCGCACATATTCGAACTTTGTTGCTCACATTTTTCTACCGTCAAATGACAGAACTGGTGGAGAGAGGGCATATCTATATTGCGCAGCCACCACTCTATAAGGTGAAGAAAGGGAAGCAAGAGCGTTATGTAAAAGACGATGCAGCGTTAGAGGATTATCTGCTGCAGAGTGCAATTCATGATGCACAGCTCTATTTGTCAGAGTCGGTACCACCCATTTCAGGTAGTGCGCTAGAGAGTCTGGCAAAGCAATATTTACAAGTTGAAAATAGTATTGAGCGTCTATCTAACCGTTATGAGAAAGTTCTGCTGGAAGCGCTTTCGGCAACAACACAGCTGAAGTTGGATGAAGTGGATGACCAGGTCGCACAAGAGTGGTTGAATCAGCTATTGCCTCTGGTGAATGAAAATCGTAAAGAGGGAGAGAAGATTACTGGCCGGGTAGGGCAAGAGCCGGGTTATGGTCGTGCAGTTACTTTTAACATTCGTACACATGGAATGGTTGAGAGTAGACAACTGAGTGAAGATTTTTTCCGCTCTGCTGAATATAAGAGCATGATGAAGTTACGTGATAGTCTTGAGGGTTTGATACTACCGGGTGCTGAGATTCGTCGAGGTGAAAAGAGACAGGCAGTAACCCAGTTCTCTGAAGTGGTGTTCTGGTTGATGAAAGAGGCGAAAAGAGGTCTGCAGATCCAACGCTACAAAGGTTTGGGTGAGATGAATCCAGAGCAACTTTGGGAGACTACAATGAATCCAGAGACACGTCGTATGTTACAGGTCAATATAGAAGACGCGATTGGTGCAGATGAGATTTTTACAACACTGATGGGTGAGCAAGTTGAACCAAGACGTGATTTCATCGAGGCGAATGCACTGTTGGTCTCGAATTTGGATGTCTGAGTTTTATAGCTCTTTTAGATCAGCTTGAGATTCAGCAACTATAGGGATTCGATCTCAGCCATCTGAGTGTCTATCCAATCCTCAGCCAGCTGGTTGATTTCGCTGCTAGATCGCCCCTCAGGGTAAATTGGTGCCCCAATTCGAACCTCAATGACACCGGGTCGCTTCAACAGTCCGCGGCGTGCCCAGAATGAGCCTGCATTATGGGCAACAGGAATAGCGGGATAGCCTGATTTGTTGGCCAACATTGCACCACCTGCAGCAAATTTCTTCTTCTTACCCGGAGCAAGCCGTGTTCCCTCAGGAAAGATAACCACCCATATGCCAGATTGGAGTCTCTCAATACCCTGATCAATCACCTGTTGTAGTGCCTTTCTTCCAGCACCACGATCGATGGCTATAGGTTTGAGAAGGGCTAACCCCCATCCAAAAAATGGTACCCACAGCAGACTTCTTTTTAATACCCAGACTTGCGGGGGAAAAATAGATTGAAAGGCCATCGTCTCCCAGGCAGATTGATGTTTGGACAGGAGTATGCCAGCTTCAATAGAATTCAGATGCTCCAGCCCACTCACCTTGTAATCGAGTTTACAGGTTACCTTCAGCCACCAGATTACAAAAAAAGCCCACTGACTGATGACCCGATACCGAACCGTAAAGGGGAGTGGTGAAACCAGAAGACCAAACAGTGTAATCAGTGGTGCTGAGACCACCATGCCGATAAAAAAGAGGGTTGACCGAAGATAGATCATTTCACACTCCTCAGTTGCAGGTAGTTGATCAAATTTTCCACAAATTGCATTCGGTTACAGACTTTCTAAGCGGTCAACTGAGAGTTCCAAGATCATGAAGCGGACAATTTACCACTGAGCAGTTTGTCTACAAAGCTGTAGAGGTCGTTAAACTGGAGTGTATGTTCAAGAATAGGGCTTTGGCTCTCAAGTGTGCGCATACCCTTACCGGTTTTAACCAGAACCGGTGTAGCGCCAACAGCAACGGATGCCTCAAGGTCACGCAGTGAATCACCTACAGAGTATACTCCGTCGAGTGATTTTCCCAGACGGGTTTCAATATCAAGGAAGAGACCCGTTTTAGGTTTACGACAATCACAGTGGTCATCAGGGGTGTGAGGACAGTAGAAGATGGACTCTACAGAGGCACCAGCCTCTTCCAGGTGGAGACACATCTTTTCATGAATTTTACCCAGGGTTTCGATATCAAAAAGGCCACGACCTATACCTGACTGGTTGGTAACCACAACGACTCGATAACCGGCATGGTTCAATCGGGCAATGGCCTGAATGCTACCCGGAATGGGCTGCCACTCAAGAGGAGACTTGATGTAATCATCAGAGTCTTCATTAATAACACCATCACGATCAAGAATAATCAGCTCCACTATGTGTCACCCTCTACACCACGAAATTCAGAGACACGAATTCGACCATCGACCATCCGTGATTTACGTTGATCCAGCTTCTCCATCTTCTCCCAGAAGGCTCGGTTAAGATCAAAATCAGCAGCAATTGCCGTACCCATTAACAGGATAAAGAGGTCTGCACACTCTTCTGCCAGCTCCTCTTTTTTCTTTCCTTTGGTAACACAGGCGGAGATTTCCCCCAGTTCCTCTGCCATCAGTGCCAGACGGTAGGTCATCTCTTCGCCACCATTTTCACGAAACTGATGCTTGTCATGGAAGGCTTGAACGGCTGCCAACATAGTTGTGTAGGAGTCTTGGATCATCATGATACTAAGCGGTATGGAGCAGAGAAATGTCAGCGATACGCAGGAACTGATTGCGAAGTTGTGCTAACAGTGCGAGCCGGTTTTGACGTACAGCAGTATTCTCACTCATCACCATGACGGCTTCAAAAAAGGTATCAACCGGATTACGGAGTGTAGAGAGCACTTCGAGAGCAGCACCATATTGATCATCAGCAAGCGCACGATCAATTTGAGTGCGCACTTGATCGAGTGCGGCTGCCAACGCATTTTCAGCCTCCTCCTCAAAGAGGTTGCTATCAACTTGCTGAGGGATAGACTCTTGGGTCTTTTTCAGCAGATTATGGATACGTTTGTTTGCAGCGCTCAGGCTGCTGGCCTCATCACGCTGTACAAACTGTTTTACTGCAGAGATGCGGTGGTCAAAATCAAGTGGTCGGGCAGGGCGGCATGAGAGTACAGATTCAAAAAGCTCTGCACCCACCTCGCGCTCTTGATAGTAGCTTCGGAGACGCTCCAGCACAAAATCGAATACCTTTTGAGCCGTGTCATTGGCAATGATGTTGCCATATCCATCAGCAGTTGCATTGATGAGGGTCAGTAGATCGAGTGAACGCTGGTTTTCAATCATGATACGCAGCAGGCCCAACGCAGCACGACGCAGTGCGAATGGATCCTTGTCACCCGTGGGTATCATACCGATCCCAAAGATTCCAACCAGTGAATCTAAACGCTCTGCCAGTGCAACCGCTTCACCGGTCGTGGAGGCAGGGAGTTGATCTCCTGAAAAACGGGGCATGTACTGCTCATCCAGAGCGGTGGCCACAGCAGCATCTTCACCACCGTGTTCAGCATAGTAACATCCCATAATGCCCTGTAGTTCAGGGAACTCCTTCACCATATTGGTGAGTAGATCACACTTGGCAAGCATTGCAGCACGGCTTGCATGTTGAGGGTTGGCATTGAGCTGAGTCGCAATGGTGGATGCCAGTTTCGCAACCCGTTCCGACTTGTCCAATAGTGATCCCAGTTTGTCCTGATAGACCACCTTTTTTAGCCCTTCCTGTCGGGATTCCAATGGTTTATTGAGATCTTGTTCCCAGAAAAATGCAGCATCAGAGAGACGGGGACGAATCACCCGCTCATTCCCAGCCTGTACCATAGAGGGGTCACGGCTCTCAATATTACTGACGGTGATAAAGTGGGCCATCAACTGGTTATTCTGATTAACCACCGGGAAGAATTTTTGGTGCCCCTGCATTGAGGCGATCAGCGCCTCTTGTGGTACCTCAAGGAAACGCTCTTCAAAGCTACCACTGATTGCAACGGGCCACTCAACCAGTCCGCTCACTTCATCCAATAGTGCGGAATCGATGAGAGGTTGACCATCGAGTGATTTGGCAACCTCATTGACCTGTTGTCGGATCTTCTCTTTACGTAGTGCAAAATCAGCTAGAACCATTCCATCCTGTTCCAGTTGATTGGCATAATCAGCTGCTGAAGTGATGGTGATCGGCTGAGGATGGTGAAAACGGTGTCCACGCGTCTGGTTGCCACTCTCAATGTTATAGAGAGTAGCAGGAACCACTTCACTGCCCAACAGAGCAACAACCCAGTGTACCGGACGGAGGAATTCAACATCGGAAGATCCCCAGCGCATCCTCTTTGGGATCGGGAGACGATCCAATGCATTCTGTAAGATTTCAGGTAGCAGCGCGATTGCCGAGACCCCTTTGGTGGAGAGGGTGACCCCCATCCACACCCCTTTAGGAGTATCGATTCGTTCCAGCTCTTCAATGCTTACACCACACGATTTGGCAAACCCCATTAAAGCTTTGGAGGGGTTTCCTTCAGCATCGAAAGCGGCTTTTTCAGCAGGACCTTTACGTAGGTTCTGCTGGTCGGCCTGTTGCACCTGAAGGTTACGGATCCAGATTGCCAGACGGCGCGGAGCTGCATAGAGAGTGACTTCACCATAAATAAGGTTGGCCTTTTTTAATCCAGCCTCAACCTCACGCCCCAAAGCCAGGCTAAGAGAGCGCAATGATTTGGGGGGAAGCTCTTCGGTCCCCAGTTCAAACAGGAAATCTTGAGTGGATGTACTCATGAGGCACCTCCTAGCATCGGGAAGCCCAGACTCTCACGACGTTCATAGTAGGCTTGTGCCACAGCACGGGAGAGGGCACGGATGCGACCAATAAAGCGGGCGCGTTCGGTGACTGAGATCGCATTTCGGGCATCCAGTAGATTAAACAGGTGGGAAGATTTCAACATCATCTCATAAGCTGGTAAAGGTAATCCCGCTTCAATCAGAAGCTTACTTTCGGATTCACAATTATTGAACTGGTAAAAGAGAGCCTCCACATTGGCATGTTCAAAATTGTAGGCAGACATCTCTACCTCATTTTGGTGGAAGACATCTCCGTAGGTTACTTTACCGAGTGGTCCATCGGTCCACACCAGATCGAAGACACTTTCGACCCCTTGCAGATACATGGCGATTCGCTCTAATCCATAGGTGATTTCACCGGTAACGGGTCGGCAGTCAAGTCCACCAACCTGTTGGAAGTAGGTAAATTGGGTCACCTCCATGCCATTGAGCCACACCTCCCAGCCAAGTCCCCAGGCCCCGAGGGTTGGGGATTCCCAGTTATCTTCGACAAAACGGATATCGTGAATCAGAGGATCGATCCCCAGCATCTTTAGTGAATCGAGATAGAGTTGTTGAATTTCAAGTGGAGAAGGTTTGATTACAACCTGAAATTGATAGTAGTGTTGCAGGCGGTTCGGATTTTCACCATACCGTCCATCCGTCGGGCGGCGTGAAGGTTGTACGTAAGCAGCACTCCATGGTTCTGGCCCGATTGCACGCAAGAAGGTGGCGGGATGGAAAGTGCCGGCACCGACTTCCATGTCGTAAGGTTGGTTGAGAAGACAACCTTGTTCTGCCCAATAGTGCTGAAGTGAAAGAATCAGCCCCTGAAAAGTTGATGGATCGTTGTTGCTCATGAATAATCCGAATTGATAAACGCCTTTGAAAGAAGCGAATTATAGCGTGAAAGCAAGAGAGAGGAGAGTCTGCTTCGCTATTTCAACGGAGGATTCAAAACCAGAAACTTAACTATAATGTGATGAACCGTCCGGGTCCTGTAGTGCGTACTGGAGAGACTCATTGGCAATTTTTACCATCTTGAGTGGTGTAACTGTGGCATTGGCAGAGGTGGTGATTGAACCAATTGAAATCGACACAAAATCTCCATTCTCGGCATCTGTAAATGGGATCTTCAGATCGGTTACCTGCTGAATAACCAGATTCCCGATACACTCAGCACCCACTAAATCTGTATCCGGCAGAATAAGTGCAAATTTTTCACGACTGTTAAAGTGAGCCACAACATCCACTGTACGCTGGACAGAACCGGTTAATACATCGGCGATCTGTATCATGCAGTGTTCCAGAGCAGCGCGACCATAATAGGTTTTATAGGTATTGAACTCGTTGATCTCAACCATCAGCAGGCTGATCTCCTCATTGCGACGAACCGCAGTGTGTACCTCTCGCTCAAGAAAGAGGTCAAAGGCACGACGATTGAAGAGCTCGGTTATCTCATCATTCAGGGAGATCCGTTCCAGTAACTCAGTCTGATACTTGAGATGGAGATGGTTACAAACCCGTAATTCAATAATGGATGGGGAGAGTGGTTTATGGAGAAAATCGATCGCACCGGCAGCAAGGCCCTGCTCATCTTCGTCTGCTGTCCCTTTTTCAGCCAGAAAGATGATGGGAATATTCCGAGTGGCTTCAGAGTCCTTGAGCTGTTTACACACCTCGAAACCATCAATATCTTCCAGAGCAATGTCGAGTAGAATCAGATCAGGCAGTTTCTGCTGAGCAATTTCAAGTGCATCTTTTCCTGACAGAGCCGTAAAAACGGTGTATTGATTGGTAAGAACCTCTTCAACACGCCTTATATCAGCAGCTTGATGGTCTACTACAAGAATCTTGCGTCTACTTTTCCGCATCTCACTTTCCTTGGTCTGATTTTGCTATTAATTGAAACTAAACTCTACCAGAGAGTCCGCCCCTCCACTACTGGTCGTGTAAATCCAGCCCCATCTTTTCAGCACGTTTTCTCCAGAGGCTACGTGCCAGTTCCTGCATATCCACGGTCTGGTCACTCTCGTCTACAATCTCCAGCCCAAGCAGAGTCTCCAGAAGATCCTCCAGGGTGAGGATACCGGCAACGGTGCCATATTCATCGACCACTAACATGATATGGGTACGGAGGCGGATAAACTGATCAAATGCTTCCGACAGGTTCGTAGTTTCAGTAACAACCTTGAGCTCTCTTCGGTAGTTGCTGAGCGGTTTATCACCATTGCCACGTGCTTGTGCAAGCAACACATCGCTGCGGAAGATAAAGCCGGTAATCTGTTCAGGGTCACTCTGGTAGATGGGAATTCTGGAGAAGGGAGAGTGGTCATACTTGTGAAAGAACTCCTCAACACGGACTCGATCAGAGAGTGAGAAGATCACCGGACGCGGTGTCATTGCATGTTCAACTTGTGTGTCGTGCAGTCGCAGTAAATTTTTCAGAATGGTGGACTCACGTTGTGATAGCTGTCCTTCAGCTTCACTCAGTTCTGAGACCGCACGGAACTCTTTTCGACTGAGTCCACTCTTCGAATCGTTGAAGGCAAAACGTGCAGTAATCAGTTCAGAGAGTAGTACAAAGGGGTAGAGTAGCCAGACCATAAAGCGCAATGTATGTGCGGTTGCTGGGGCCAGCTCTCGCCAGTAGTAGGCACCTATAGTTTTTGGAATAATTTCAGAGAAGATCAAAATCAGTAGAGTCAGTATTGCAGAGATGATACCGACCGAGGCATTGCCAAAAAGTAGTGTTGCCTGAGCACCGGCACCTGCAGCCCCTACAGTGTGTGCAATAGTATTGAGGGTTAAAATTGCAGCCAGTGGCTGATTGATATTCTGCTTCAGGCCACGCAATAGCGGTGCGCTCTTTTTCTGCTCCTTCTCCATCAGGGCGATATGAGCAGGGGTGACACTTAAAATGACCGCCTCTGCGATTGAGCAGAGAAAAGAGAAAATCAGCGCGACAAGGATAAAAGTAATTAATAGAACCATAGTGGTTAAAGACTATAGCATGACTTATTCAGGGACTCTTTAGCTGCTCTTTTTGCTGTAGTACCTCATCAAAATTGGGAATGGAATCAAAGGGTTTTCATCCACCTCTCCACGAGCAATCTGGAAACAGTGCTGCTGGTCTTTACGAATGATTTCCACGATACTTGGATCCACTTTGCCACCCTCAACAAACTCATCGAGAATGGCCATCACCTGATCAATCTTCATCCCTGCTCGGTAAGGGCGGTCTTGTACCAGTGCCTGGAAAATATCGGCAACAGCAATTATTCTCGCTTCGATGCTGAGGTCACGTTCAGCGGGATGGAATGGGTAGCCGGTACCGTTGATCCCCTCGTGGTGAAAAGCGGCCCAGTGAGGAATCTCCTCCAGCCCATCAATGTGTCGTAAAATCTCGAAGGTCTCATAACTGTGTTGGTTCATGATGGAACGCTCAAACTCGGTCAGTGCGCCCGGTTTATCGAGAATATGGTCAGGAATACGTAATTTACCGATATCGTGGAGAAAGCCAGCGATTTCGATCTTGTCACACTGATCTTCAAGCAGGCCATAACGGTTGGCAAGGTAGTGTCCCAATCTTCCTACCAGAGTGGAGTGCTGGGCAGTAAATGGACTCTTCTGGTCCACAATATAGGAGAGAATTAGCGAGAACTGTTTGAGCTGGTGGATGGTTAACAGCTTTTTACTCTCAAAGCGCCCCATATCCCAGGTATAGCGGGTGATGTGATGCCCCTCAAGCGCAATCCAGAAGGATTCAGCCGCTTCACTTTTTTGGAACGCCTCTACCATCTCCGGATCAAAATAGCTGCCGCTGTAACTGACAATAGAGCGCACAATCTCCCCCTTGGTGTGCAGAATATCTTTGCCATAGTGTGCGGCGGACATCACATCAATGCGGTCTGCGAGAAAGATCAGGTTGGCCATCCGTTTCTCTTGTGGTGAGAGTGAAAGGTTTTTGAGCTCCTCCCAGGGGGTGTGGTGGTAGAGTACCGGAATGGCAAAACGGTTGAGTGGTTCAAAGCCTTGCAGCAAGTGGTGACCGATCTGACAGTGGAGATCGGCATCTTCCCAGTCAAAATGGTTGACCAGACTATTGTGCATCTGATGAGTTGAGACACCACAGTCATGGAGAAGCCCGAATTCAAAGGCAAAGTGGATATCCTGATCACTGAAACCGAGTTTGTAACTATTCAGAGGTTACGAAAAAGGTTAAAGAATTTGATAGTAGCTGTTCAGATTGCCCCTGAAATTCACCAGTTCAAGGCAAAAAATGTGAGTTTACACGTGTAAATGACCATTTTTACGTGTAAATGACCATTTTTGAACGCCGAAATGGTGGGTTTCAGGGGTGAGCTGAATAGTTACCCGAGTTTGTGTCCAATCTGGCTGGCGATGTAGCCCACTCGCTTACCATGATGGGTATCGTTCATCCCGACCAGATCAACCGCTGTCTCAAGTGCCAGAATCATCTGGCGTAGATCGACTTGTAACTCAGACTGTGAATGCATAGAACCCCCCTCTTGGACTTCTGAAATAACCTCAATACCACAATAGAGTATAGGTGATCATTTTGAACTGTATAGGATTAATGACATTTTTGTATTTAGTGATGGATAACTAGTGAGCATTCGGACTCCTGATAGAGCAGTTTGCTATCATCCCCTTTTTCATTCAAAGATTCAGCTATGTCTCAAGTTAGAAAAGCAGCGGTATTGGTCTCTGGTGGCCTCGACTCCATGTTGGCAGTGCGGGTACTGCAAGAGCAGGGAGTCCATGTCGAAGGGATTAACTTCTATACCGGCTTCTGTGTCGAGGGGCACACCCACGCCATTCGCAAAAAAGATCAGAAGAAGGATAAGCGTAATAATGCTCTCTGGGTGGCAGAGCAGCTGGGGATCAAACTCCATATTGTTGATATCGTGGAAGAGTATAAGAATGTATTGATCAACCCCAAGCATGGTTATGGGGCCAATATGAACCCCTGCCTGGACTGTAAGATTTTCATGGTGAAGAAGGCCGTGGAGTGGATGGAGAAAAAGGGCTTTGACTTTATCGCTACAGGTGAGGTGGTCGGGCAGCGACCCATGTCGCAACGCAAAGATACCATGCCCGTAGTCTCCAATGAGTCGGGGGCGAATGATCTGTTATTACGCCCTCTCTGTGCCAAGAATCTTCCACCCACGTTACCTGAACGAGAGGGTTGGGTGGATCGGGAAACACTCTATGATTTCAGCGGACGTACCCGCAAACCACAAATGGCACTGGCGAAAGAGTTTGGGTTTGAGGATTATGCGACTCCGGCAGGGGGCTGTTGCTTTCTCACCGATGAGAGTTACTCGGTCAAACTGGTTGATCTCTGGAAGGCGCGTGGCAGTCGTGATTATGAGATGGATGACATCATGCTGCTCAAGGTGGGACGTCACCTGCGGCCTCGTGAAAACTTTAAAATGATCATCTCTCGTGAAGAGGGGGAGAACAACTTCCTGCAAGGGTACAAGAATCGCTATATCACCATGCGTGTATCAGATCATCCGGGGCCTTTAGTACTGATCGATGGAGTCGCAAATGAAGAAGAGTTGGCGCTGGCCGGACGGATATTGGCCCGTTTTGGCAAAGGAAAGCGTGCAGAAGAGGTGACGGTAGAGATTACACCACCCGGTGAAGAGGGGTATGAGATCCAGGTTGCACCGATGCCACCCAGCCAGATTGAACAGAACTGGTACATTTAAGGAGACACTAAATGGCCGAATACTCCATCGATACTCAGGGTCTGCTCTGCCCAATGCCGGTGATCCGTGCACAGGATAAGGTTGAGGAGCTACAGCCGGGAGACCGGTTGGAAGTACTCTCTTCTGACCCCGGTGCAATGAATGATATTCCGGCTTGGTGTCGTATTAATGGGCATACCGTGCTGGAGAAAGTACAGCAGGGTAGAGAGGTACGAATTTTGATTGAGGTTGGAGAGGGTTAAATTCGTTAAGTGGTCAGTGTGATGGAGGATTGCCCGTCTTTCAGATTGATACGGACCTCCATTTCACAATACTCATTCACCTCATCTGTTGGCGATGGATCGTCTGCACAATTACAGCCAGAGATGATGCCGGTATAGAAGGCCCCCACTTTGATGGTTGCGATCTGCTGATCTTCATGCAGATTAAGAACCATTATTTTCAGATTGCGGTCAAGCGCAACACTGCTTGATGATAGTCCCTGCTGCAGTGGTAGCTGCTCAAGACCCAAAGCAGTGACCTCCTCAATAAATACACTCTTAAAGCGACTGCTGTTCCAGGCCTTGGTGGATTGGCTTAACCTCAACACTTACTTATGGCTCCTTGCTAACAAACACCCGGCCACCTCGAGAGAAACAAGGTGGCCGAGTTTTAAGTACAACCAGAGCCATACTACAACATACTGACGTAACCGATAGTTACCAGAGTCAGTAGAGTGAGTCCTGAGAAGATCAAGATAGCACCCAGTACATTGGAGCCTCTCTGCAGCGCCTTCGATGGCTTCTTGATCAGATACTTCTCAAGTTCACCATTCTCTTTCAGTCTCTTATACTCAAGACTGTGTTCATGTTTAAACTCATCCAGAGGAATTGCACCCGTGAAGATGGTTGTACTCATGGGGAACTTGTCTGGACGGAAATGAGCATTAAAGAAGTGCACCGTGAACAGGAACATGGTTGCCAACAGCGCCTCTTCCGCATGGATAATGGTTGCGATGTTAAACACAGAACCCGGCAGGATTGATGCCGTCAAGGTGGGTGAGAAGAGCATCATTCCACTCAGACCAATGACACCGGCACCCCAGAACGGAGCCCAATAATCAAATTTCTGCCAGTATGACCAGCGATCAAAGCTGGGGCGCTCGCCCTTTCCAAAGAACCAGCGGAACATCCCGACCACATCATGTAAATCCTGAAGATTTGGAATCATAGAGGTGGGTCCAAACCAGCGGAAGGTCTTGCGGTTTGTAATAATGTTGTAGAGCGCAATGCCAAAGTGGGCAATGAATACGCTCAACCAGGTGACAGCAGCAGTACGGTGGATCACCGCCTCAACTTCAGGACCACCCAACAGACCAATAACAAATGGGGCCCATGCGGTATGCGAGAAGAGTAGTGTTGATCCTGAGAGTACCAACGTCATCGTACTCATTGCAAACAACAGGTGGATGATGCGCCATACTGCAGTGAAACGGCGGAAATAGACCTGCTCAGTTGCGGCGAGTTGTGCTTCAGCTGGAGGTTGATATCCCTTTCCTGCCCTGCGGTCACTGTATTCACGATAGAACCAGAGTAGAACATGTGTCCAGAAGAAGAGGAACACGCCAACAATCAACAGGTTCATAAATTTAGTAGTCAACCAGATCATCGGATAACGTTCATAGTCATCTGCATTACCATGTGGATGGAAGCTGAGGAACCCCTCTGGAGCATCTTCATGGCATGTCTGGCAGGTCTCTAAACGGTTATTAAGGTGCACAGTCGATGCCGGGTCATCAACTTTGCGCAGATCATGACTGCCATGGCAGTCATAACATTTTGCGGTATTGGTATAACCCAGACGGTTGACCTGACCATGATAGGAGGCCCTGTAGGTCTTGAGAGAGGTCTCATGACAGTTGCCACAGTTTTTTGTAATGGTCAGCTTCATTGAATCCTCTTCAGGAGAGGCAATGTTATGTGTGGTGTGACAATCTGAACAGACAGCAGCATTGGTGTTGCCCTTCTCTACCACCTCTTTGCCATGAATGGATTCAAGGTAAAGCTCTTTCTCCTTCTCATGACATTGACCACAGACCTCAGGATTCTTCATGCGGTGGTCTGCTCGGGCTTCACTGCCAAGGGTACCAATATTGTGAGGGTCATGGCAGTTATGGCAGGTTGCATTGGTCTTGGATTGGTCAGCCATACTGGGGCGTGCATGTACAGAGCTCATATAGCTATCAATCTGTTGCATTACCACATCCAGGCGTTGATACTCAGGGTTATCTTGACCTTGCTGTTTTTCCCACTGCTCTTGATGGCACTGGATGCAGCTTACCGAGATGACAGGCTGTTCCTGATGATATTTTTTGGTGATATTGGTATGGCAGCCGACACAATTCTGGCTTCCATGTACACTCTCTTTAAATTTTTCTTCATCTACATAGATGTAGACCTCAGTCCCATCATCAAGCGTTTCAACCTTTTCATCTTCATCCGAGTGACAGCGGATACAGACTTTATTCGGAATGATCTTCTTGTGGGCACCCTCCTCCACTTCAGCGGCATAGATATTGGTGTTCAGTACCCCTAATACACAGAACAGGGCCACAACCTTTATAGTGCTAACGATTCCTTTCACAGTATATCCTTTACTCGACAACAGACTTTTTTTACCAAAAAATGACTACAGCTCTATTCAGAGCTGTAGTCATTTTGTTTTATTAAAATTAATTCAATGCTTTAGTGACTGAGAATGCACCTCTCAGATCTCCCGGCTTGAATCCGGTTGCCTGATCCAGAGGGTACACAGCGCGAATTTTTTGCAGTACATCTGTAGCAATCAGCTCACCGTGGCAGACCATACAGGGTTTGCTTGCCGGAATGGCCTTCATATAACGAAACAGCTTCTCCCCACCCTTCTGCTTAACCACCTCATGGTGCTCCATGGTTGCCAGACTCTCTCCAGCCGCTGAACGTGCCTCAAACTGTTGAAGTATCTTGATCTCCCATGCGTCTGCAGCGTTATCCGGGTTTCTCAAGCGCAGGCTAATACGTCTGATCTCCAGGCCGGTACGACGGTCGGATACTGAATCTGTGATGGGCTGTGCCTGTTGGCTACAGGCAGCAATTGCTGCGGTCGGACCGCCGGTTTTCATGCCTGTAACCAATGCCCCTTTCAATTTTGTAAACAGCGTTTTTACAGCTTCGCGGCTCTCTGCAACGTTGGTAGAGATTTCATCTGCATTTGCAAGGTTCATCGACGAAGCTAAAGAGACGGTCAAAATCGTACTAAAAAGGGCTTTTTTCATAACGGTTCTCCAATCAAAAATTAGCACTGATTTTAGCGTGTAACCATAGGCTTACTGTAACTATTTTTAAATTTCTTATCGCTATTACACACAGTATATGCAGGGTTTCCCCGCAATGGATCAATCAATATCCTTGTAGCTGATCAATGTACTCAGGCAGGAAGAGTGAAATCTGTGGGATATAGGTGATCATCATCAGGAATGCCAGCAGTAGCAACATCCAGGGCAGAACTGATCGAATCACCCAGCCCATGCTTTCACCGGTAATTCCAGCAGTTACAAAGAGGTTGAGCCCCACCGGAGGTGTCAACATCCCGATCTCCATATTAACCACCATAATGATTCCCAGATGAATGGGGTCAATCCCCAACTTCATGGCAATCGGAAAGAGAATAGGTGCCATAATCAACAGAATGGCGGAAGGCTCCATAAAGTTACCGGCAATCAGCAGCAGAATATTGACCACAACCAGGAACATCCATGGCTCCAGCCCCCAGCTAACGATGGACTCTGCAATCTGGTGAGGAATGCGTTCGGTGGTCAATACATGGGCGAACAGCATTGCATTGGCAATGATAAAGAGCAGCATGATGCTCACCTTGGCCCCATCCAGTATGGTTTTGCGGACTTCCGGATGGTTAACCGACTTGGGCAATGCCCAGCTCATCTGCCAACTATTTCGAGCCACCATATTGATGATGGACTCACTATTTTTTCTCCAGGGTTGATCTTTGAGTGGCCCCATATCGCGATAGAAAAAGACCGATACCAGAAAGGCGTAGACGGCAGAGACAGCGGCAGCCTCTGTAGGGCTTGCAACCCCACCATAAATTGAACCCAACACCACCACAATCAGCATGATGCCACCCGATGCGGAGAGGCCACTTCTGAGTATGGGCCTTATACCGGGCCACGGTTGTGCCGGTAGATCTTTAACCCGTGCCACAATATAGATGGTAACCATCAGCAGTAGCCCCATCAACAGACCGGGAATAAATCCAGCCATAAACATCCGTGCGGCAGAGACCTCTGTTGCAGCGGCATAAACCAACATAACGATCGAGGGTGGAATCAGAATTCCCAGCGTACCGGCATTGGTGATCACCCCGGCAGCAAACTCCTTGGGGTAGCCAGATTTCACCATACCGGCAATGACGATGGTGCCAATTGCAGCTACGGTAGCGGGGGATGAACCGGAGACTGCAGCAAACAGCATACAGGCCATGACCGAAGCCATTGCCATCCCACCACGAATATGACCGACCAGATCAATCGCAAAACGGATTAGACGCTTTGCCACTCCACCCGTTGAGAGAAAGGCGGATGACAAAATAAAGAAGGGGATAGCCAACAGGGTGTAGTGTTCCGAGAGAGCCTCAAATAGCTTCAGTGCAACCGAGGCCATTGAATCCCCGGAGAAGAGAAGAATAGTAACAATACTGGAAAACCCCAAAGCAACAGCAATCGGCATTCCCAGTAGCAGGCAGCCAAATAGCAGTAGAAACAGGGCTGTTGTGGTCACTAAAGCCTTTTCTGGCTGATTGGTTGTTGAGCCGGACTCTCCGTCTGTTGCTCTGAGAGAACCTCACCAAAAGCATCACACTTCAGCTCGTCGGCGAGGTGCAGGCTCTCTTCAGCCTCATTGACGTGGCAAAAACCATGGGCACGCCCCACTGCAACGGCCCACAACAGCTCTAGCAGGCGAATAGAGAAGAAGCTGAACCCAACCAGTAACATCCCGTGCGCCAACCAGAGTGGGACCAGTGGCTCATCAATCCAGATTTTGAGCTGCTCCTGTGTCTCCTCGGACATCCAGTTCACCATCCACTGTTGAAACTCCAGATCCTCCATCGAGATCCCAATCATGTACATCTTCTCCAGATAGACCCAGGAGCCATAGAGAAAGAGGGCACAGTAGCTGAGTGCTAACGAGATCGCCAGCAGTGACAACAGCCGTTGCACTGCAGGGGAGAAGAGCTTTACAAAGGCATCAACACTGATATGGGCACCTACCTTCAGACCATAAGAGATACCAAACAGCACAAACCAGGCGGAGAGGTGTAGAGTCAACTCCTGACCCCAACTCAACCCGGTACCAAAACCGAAGCGGAGTACCACCTCAATAAAGACCAGCAGCGTCATTGCGACCAGTAGTATTGAGATGATCCCCTCTTCGATCTTGTTGAGATAGCGCAGAAACATTAAAGAGAGAGATGGACTCTATTGGTTGGAGGCATAGGCAGCATCGATCAAATCTTTACCAATCTTCTTCTCAAACTTCTTCCAGACCGGTTTCATCGCCTCGACCCACTGTGCCCGTTCAGCTGCCGTTAATGCAACAATCTCAGACCGTCTTGAGTCGGTAATCTTCTGTCTGTCACTGACCGATTTCTGAGCAGCAACCTCATTACCATGAGAAATGGCCTCAGAGAGTGCCTGTTCCAATTCACCGCGTGTATCTGCAGGTAGCTCACTCCAGAACTCTTTAGAGGTGACCACCATATAGTCCAGCAACCCATGGTTAGATTCGGTGATGTAGGGCTGTACCTCAAAGAACTTCTTCGAATAGATGTTAGACCAGGTATTCTCCTGCCCATCAATGGCCCGGGTCTGCAGTAGAGTAAAGACCTCTGAGAAAGGTTTCTTTAGAGGCATTGCAGAGACCGCCTTGAACTGCTCCTCCAGCACATCGGAAGACATAATACGGAACTTCTGGCCTCTGGCATCGTTGGGGCTACGCAATTTATTGCTGGCAGAGAGCTGCTTCATGCCGTTATGAAGATAACCAAGGCCAACCAACCCTTTGCGTTCAACCGACTTTAATAGCTTTTCTCCCGCAGGGCTCTGTTGAAAACGGTCTACCGCCTCCATATCTTCGAACAGAAAAGGGAGGTCATAGAGTGCAAGCTTCTTGGTATAGCGGCTGAACTTGGAGAGAGAGGGGGCCGCCATCTGCACATCGCCCAGCAACATGGCCTCCAGCACCTTGTTATCACCAAATAGTTGTGAATTCGGGTAGATCTCAACTTTCACCCGATCTCCCAACCGGGTTTCGACCAGCTCTTTGAATTTATTGGCCATCTGCCCCTTGGGGGTATTCTCGGCAACAACATGAGAGAACTTAATGACGATGGGGTCTGCAGCGGAGCTGATGGTGGTGGTGACACTCAGTGCAAAGCAGAGCACAGCAGTTGTGAGATGTTTAAACATGGTTCCCCTCCTGAGGATAATGAAAGATTGTACAGCGTTATAATTTTTTATTGGCCTATACAAAGTCTATCTTAGAGTGGATGGAGTGCAATGTATACCATCTGGAAAAGCCAGTGATTACCGGTGATAAAAGGCAATACGGGCGAGAGAGAGTGATTATTTGAAGCGGTTGTTGTGTCACAAGTTATCTCTCAAAAGGTGACACTTTCAGTTGGTTTTGTTACTTTGTGTATCATTCAATACAATTACAATGATTAAGAGGATAGACTCAATGAAAAGGATTTTTATAGCGGCGCTTGCAGCGACTGCAATGACAGCGACTACCGGGGCTTCTGCCGATACACTCTCTACCGTAAAAGGTAAGGGGTTTGTGCAGTGTGGTGTAGGTCAGGGTCTGCCCGGTTTTTCCAGTCCCGACGCACAAGGCAAGTGGCAGGGAATTGATGTCGATGTCTGTCGTGCGGTGGCTGCTGCAGTGTTTGGAAATGCCGAAAAGGTGAAATATACTCACCTCTCTGCCAAGGAACGCTTCACCGCGCTGCAGTCTGGTGAGATTGATATACTGGTACGCAATACCACTGAGACCTTCACCCGTGATACCGGGTTGGGGCTCGATTTTGCCGGGATCAACTACTACGATGGTCAGGGCTTTATGGTACGAAAAGATCTGGGAGTGCAGTCCGCCAAAGAGCTTTCCGGTGCGGCAGTCTGTACCAACATGGGAACCACCACCGAGATGAATGCAGCAGACTACTTCCGTTCCAACGGGATGGAGTACAAGATTGTTGCCTTTGAGAAGATGGATGAGGTGGTTGCCGCCTATGATGCCGGGCGCTGTGATGTCTTTACTACAGACCGTTCCGGCCTTGCGGCACAACGCACCAAATTGAAAAACTCTGCAGATCACGTGATTTTGCCAGAGACCATCTCCAAGGAGCCATTGGGTCCGGTGGTGCGCCATGGTGATAACCGTTGGGGAGATATTGTCCGTTGGTCATTGCGTGCGATGAAGAATGCAGAGGAGATGGGGGTCAGCTCAGACAATGTTGATGCCATGCGTGCAGACAAGCGTAACCCCAGTAGAAACCGTCTGCTCGGCACAGTCGGTAATATGGGTGAGAAGTTGGGACTCTCTAATGACTGGAGTTACAACATCATCAAACAGGTCGGTAACTATGGGCAGATGTATGACCGCCACCTCGGTCCCACTACAACCATCAACCTGCCAAGAGGGATTAACCACCTCTGGACCAATGGTGGGATTCAATATGCGGCCCCGATTCGTTAAGGGCTGAATATTTTGTGGGCTGTCTGCGTAAACAGGCAGCCCACTCTGTTTATAAAGATCGAGTTGATAGCATTGTATGTTAGCACTCTGGCGCAATAGTCGGGTTCGTGGCTGGATCTTCCAGCTTGTTGCACTGACACTGTTTCTCTACTTTGGCTGGTCACTGTGGGACAACCTGCAGACCAACCTGGCAAGTCGTGGGATTACCACCGGATTCAATTTTCTCAATACCGAAGCCGGATTCGGGATCATCTCTCACCTGATTGACTACAGTGAAAGCTCGACCTATGGTCGTGCCTTTCTGGTAGGGCTGCTTAATACACTGCTGGTCTCCGTACTGGGTATTTTTCTGGCAACCCTGTTGGGGCTGCTGATCGGCGTGGGGCGTCTCTCGAACAACTGGCTCATCTCCCGTTTGGCGCTCGGTTATGTAGAGTTAATCCGTAATATCCCACTGTTACTACAGATCTTCTTCTGGTATTTTGCAGTATTGCGCAGTCTTCCCTCACCGCGACAGAGTGTGAACTGGGGTGAACTGTTCTTTCTCAATAATCGTGGCATCTACATGCCCGCACCAATCCCAGAACAGGGTTTTGGCTGGGCGGGGTGGGCACTGCTGCTGACCCTGATCGGTGTAGTTTTACTATTTCGCTGGGCCGTTCGGCGACAACACCAAACAGGGCGAATCTTCCCCCGTTGGCGCGTCTCTATCGGTCTGTTGATTGTCGTCCCGCTACTGGTGCTGGCGCTTCAGGGTTTTCCATTGAGCTGGGAGTTACCGGCTCTTAAAGGGTTCAACTTTAAGGGAGGGCTGGTGATGATCCCTGAGTTTATGGCGATTCTATTGGCGTTGACCATCTACACCGCATCCTACATTGCAGAGATTGTGCGCTCAGGCATTGAGTCAGTGAACAGAGGGCAGACCGAGGCAGCACGATCATTGGGGCTAACACATGGTCAGACACTTCGACTGATTATTCTGCCGCAGGCTCTGCGGGTGATCATTCCTCCACTGACCAGCCAGTATCTCAATCTGTTGAAAAACTCCTCACTGGCGGCAGCGGTCGCCTATCCAGAACTGGTTTCGGTGTTTGCCGGTACAGTACTAAACCAGACTGGGCAAGCCGTTGAGGTGATTGCCATCACCATGGGGGTCTACCTGTTGATCAGCCTGCTGATATCACTTTTGATGAACTGGTATAACCACAAGATGAAACTGGTGGAACGATGACCACACTTTTGATAGCGATCATATTGACCGAAGCCGTATCTAGAGTCTCCAGGGAGTTCTACTAGATGGTCTGGCTACGCAGAAACCTCTTCTCAACACCATTCAACAGTGGTCTGACACTGCTCACCCTCTATCTGCTCTGGTTGGCAATTCCACCCATTGTCGACTGGCTCTTTCTGCAGGCCACCTGGTCGGGGGAATCCCGTGCCGCATGTGAACCCAATGAGGGGGCCTGTTGGGCCTTTATTGATGCACGTTTCAACCAATTTATCTACGGCCTCTATCCGTCAGAGGCGCAGTGGCGGGTGGATCTCGCTTTTATCCTGTTAGGCGTTTTGTTTGCAGGTTTTTTCATTCCCGGAGTCAGGCGCAGCTGGATTGCAGTGTTGATTCTGATCCCCTATCCATTGGTCGCCTGGATACTCTTTTCAGGAGGAAGCTGGGGGCTTGAAGAGATTGATACCGCACAGTGGGGGGGGTTGTTTCTCACCCTAGTCATTGCCGGTGTTGGTATTACCGCCTCATTCCCGTTGGGTATATTATTGGCACTGGGGCGGCGCTCCAATCTGTTGGTAATCCGCTCCATATCGATTGGTTTTATCGAACTGATTCGAGGAGTACCACTGATCTCGGTACTGTTTATGGCATCAGTGATGTTGCCACTGTTTCTCCCGGAAGGGGTAAACTTCGATAAGCTGCTGCGTGCCCTGATCGGGATCAGTCTGTTTCAGGCGGCCTATATGGCAGAGGTGGTACGGGGTGGGCTGCAAGCGATCCCCAAAGGGCAGACTGAAGCGGCAGAATCACTGGGGTTGGGCTACTGGCGCACCATGCAGTTGATTATTCTGCCGCAGGCACTGAAGCTGGTGATACCGGGAGTGGTCAACACCTTTATCGCACTGTTCAAAGATACGACCCTGGTGTTGATTATCGGAATGTTTGATTTCCTCGGTATCGTGCAAGCGGCAACCACTGATCCCAACTGGCTGGGTACAGCAGTGGAGGGGTATGTATTCTGTGCAGCAGTCTATTGGCTCTTCTGTTTCAGTATGTCACGTTACAGTGTTTCGATAGAGAGAAAACTGGATACGGGGCACTGATAAAACATGAAGAAGAATATTTTGAGTTCCTGTAACCGAAGTGTACAGAGGTGATCTGAATGGAAACAAAGATGATTGAGATGAAGGGGGTCAACAAGTGGTACGGCGACTTTCATGTACTCAAAGATATCAACCTTACCGTAAAGAAAGGGGAGCGACTGGTGGTGTGTGGCCCTTCCGGTTCTGGCAAGTCAACGATGATCCGCTGTATCAATCGTCTGGAAGAGCACCAAGAGGGGCAGATCATTGTTGATGGAATCGAATTAACCGATGATCTAAACCATATCGAGAACGTTCGACGCGAAGTTGGAATGATTTTCCAACATTTCAACCTCTTTCCCCACCTCACCATTCTGGAAAACTTGATGTTGGCACCGACCTGGGTGCGTAAAATGCCACGCCGTGAAGCAGAAGAGAAGGCACTCTACTACCTGGAACGGGTCAAGATTGCAGATCAGGCATTGAAGTTTCCGGGACAGCTCTCAGGAGGACAGCAGCAGCGGGTAGCGATTGCTCGTGGTCTCTGTATGGAGCCAAAGATCATGCTGTTTGATGAACCGACCTCAGCACTGGACCCGGAGATGATCAAAGAGGTGCTAGATGTGATGACGGAGCTGGCAGAGGAGGGGATGACGATGATCTGTGTCACCCATGAGATGGGCTTTGCCAAAACTGTAGCGGACTGCATGATCTTTATGGATCAGGGGCAGATTGTCGAGTGTTCACCACCGGCTGAATTTTTTGAAAACCCGAAAAGTGAACGCACACAGCTGTTTTTGAGCCAAATTTTATAATGTGATGCTGTAACGTGTTCAGCGGAGGTGAAATACTCGGTCATTGAAATTTTTTCTCTCACTCTTCCAGAATTGGCCGATATAGAGACTATACTTTTGATAGAAAACCAGAGTGTTGAGAGACGTGTTCAAGCGCCATTTTGAACAGATTCTTGGACAGCGTGTTTCAAACAGAGAATAGAGAGAGAAAGACAATGCAAAATATATCAGACATACAAACTCTGGCTCCGGCTGTTAACGGCATAAAGTCTCCACAAAAGAGTGGGTTAGAAAATCTTGCCTCCGCGAATGCTGTAGCGGAGACAAAACAACCGCAACAGGCCCCTCAGCCAGCACTTAGTGCTCAGCAGCAGCTGAACGGAGCGATCCTTAAAGCCAGTCTGGAGACCAGTATTCAAGCAGGTAATGAACCACTGGCACTGCTCTATAAAACGGCCATTGAAGGTATCAATGAAGCCCTGGAGCCTGAACTGGGTGAAAATGCAATTCAACGTGCGCATGATTCCGGATTGGATGTCACTCCAGAGGCAACAGCAGATAGAATTGTCTCAATGAGCACAGCTTACTTTAGCTCATATCAAAAAATACACCCGGAACTGTCTGAAGAGGAGGCCGCGCTCAAATTTTCAGAAATTATTGGCGGAGGCATAGACCAAGGGTTTGCTGAGGCGAGAGAAATACTGGATGGCTTGAGTGTGTTAGAAGGCGATATCGCCACAAATATTGATGCAACCTATGACCTGGTTCAGGAAGGTTTACAGGCGTTTATTGAAAGTTATAGAGAAAATAACCTTGAGGAGAAAACAGAACAGGCCAGTTCTGTTGCTCCGTAGCGCTGGTTAGATCTGTTCAGAAAAAAACCAGTGCTACGGAACGTCTTACTTAATAAAGCCTAATGAATGGATGGCTTTAGAGAGGTTTGACACTATTTGCACAGGGACCTTTCTGACCTTGTCCAACTTCATATTCTACCTTCTGACCATCATTAAGCGTAGCATAGCCGCCACCACTTTGAATTTCAGAATGGTGAACAAATAGATCCTTTCCTCCATCTTCCGGAGTAATAAAACCAAAACCTTTATCTGCGTTGAACCACTTTACTGTACCTGTACTCATGTTATCTTCTCAATTATTTTGGTGAAATATTATGGACTTCAGACTCCCGTTCACCGACCAGAAGCCGAATGGGTAATGATCTCATGTTTGTGAACTAAATGCTATTGCCAATAGTTAAAGAGGCACTTGTGCTGTAGTATTTTTCCAACAGCCAGCACATGATAATTCCGACAAAACCTATAAGGTATTAGGATCAGGCTGACCATTTTCTCACACTAAACCGGAAATCTCATGACATTTGACTTCGAAGAACTGGATTATCAGGAAACCCCGTTGGGTGAAATCAGCCTTAGGCGACGGGCCGAGCCAAGGTTAGGTGGAACAATTGTCTATGAGGTAAAGCTGGGTGATGAGTTCCTGATGTCCAGCTTGTTCACCGAATCGGAAATACAACTCGCAAAACTAGGGCTTGCTGCTTGTGAGTGGAATGAATTGGACGTAGTGGTCGGCGGGTTGGGGCTCGGTTATACCGCTGTTGCCGCATTGGAAGTGTCGGCAGTTAAATCGTTGATGGTTATCGATGTAATGGAACCAGTTATCAACTGGCATAAAAAAGGGCTTGTACCACTTGGGAAAACCTTGATTGCTGATCCTCGCTGCAGCCTGATACTTGAAAATTTCTTTGAAATTGCGACTGCTGAAAGTGGATTTGATCGGGCAGATCCGGCCAAGCTGTTCCATGCGGTTCTGCTAGATATTGATCACTCCCCCAGCCACTGGTTAAATTCCCAGAATCGAGCTTTCTATTCAGAGCGGGGACTGCAAAAACTATCTGACAAACTATACCCGGGTGGTATCTTCGCACTTTGGTCGAATGACCCTCCAGATGCTGATTTTACCGAGCTTCTTGATTCGGTATTTCTTTCATCGGAGTTTCACATCATCAGTTTCCCAAATCCATATATGGGGGGAGAGTCCTCATGTACGGTCTATGTCGCGCATAAGGCCAGTGCCATTCATAATAGCTAATGTGGTTCTGTACCCATCAAACCTATGTGGTTCGGGCACTGAGAGCTTGCCCAAGAATAGAGAACCTGCTGCGGAAAAGAGCATCAGTTATTCATGCACTCTCTTCAAACTTGTAGCCCACACCATAAACCGACTTGATAATCTCAGAGTCACTGTGGTGTTCGGCAATCTTTTTACGCAGATTTTTTACATGGCTATCGACGGTGCGGTCGGTCACCACACGACGATCTTCATAGAGGTTTTCCATCAACTGCGCCCGAGAAAAGATGCGCCCCGGCTGGTTCACCAGTGTCGCTAACAGGCGAAACTCAACCACCGTTAGCTCTAGCACATGTCCGAATATGGTAGCCTGCATCCGCTCTGGATTGAGCACAATCGTGCTGTTATCACGGTTCGATGGCTGTTGCCGATAGGCCAAGGTACGAAACAGCGCCTTGACCCGCGCCATCACCTCACGCGGGCTGAATGGTTTACAGATGTAGTCATTGGCTCCAATTTCTAGCCCCAGCACTCGGTCGATCTCCTCAATCCGAGCGGTCACCATGATAATTGGCACCTCGGTAAAGGCACGCAGCTCCTGACAGATGGTGATGCCATCCTTACCGGGCAGCATCAGGTCGAGCAGGATCAGGTCAGGCTGCTGCTGTTGCACCCACTCCACCACAGCCTCGCCATCCTCAATCCAGTGGGTGTTGTATCCGCTGTTGTGTAGATAATCCTGTAACAGTTGTGCAATCTTGGCTTCATCTTCCACCACCAGTACGGTGTGCTGTGATTCTGTTGTGTTCATGCTCTACCTCTCTTGGTCAACCGGTAACTGTAGACTAATCTTTAGCCCACCTAGCGGGGATGGTCCTGCTCTCAATTCACCGCCATGCGCTTTAGCAATACTCTGCACAATGGATAGCCCCAAACCAGAGCCACCATGATCACGGTTGCGCGACCCCTCTACCCGGAACAGTCGTTCAAAAATGCGGGGGATCAGCTCCGGAGGAACACCCGGTGCGCTGTCTTCAAAATGGATGAGAAACGAAGCACCAACCTCACAATGGACTTTCACCTCACCCCCCTCATCGGTATAGCGCTGACTATTCTCTAACAGGTTGGTGAAGAGCTGGGTCAGGCGTTGTGGATCTGCCAACAGATGTGGCCCTTCCCCTTCACAACTCACCGTCAATGCAATCTGCCTCTGCTGCATGGTAACGGTGAACCCCTCTGCCACGTCTCTCAACAGTTCCAGTGGTAGCACCCGCTCTTTTACATAGGAGAGCGATCCTTGATCCGAGAGCGAGAGCTGGTAGAGGTCATCCACCAACCGCTTGAGCTGTTTCACTTCTAACGAGAGGGACTGTATCGATTCACGGTTGAGTGGACGTACTCCATCCTCCATCGCCTCCAGCTCCCCTCTCAATACGGTGAGCGGGGTACGCAGTTCATGGGAGATGTCAGCAATCCACTGGCGACGGGAGCGCTGGTTCTGCTCTAAGGTTTCCACCAGTATATTGAGATCAGCGGCCAAGTCACCCAGTTCATCTTGCCTGATTTTTTCGATACGAACCTCAAACTGCCCTGCGGTCAGTTGACGTGCCATCTTAGCGATATCAGAGATCGGACGATTAAACAGCCGCGCCAGCAGCAGCGCGGCAATGATCGCAATCAGTAGTGAGAGCAGTGCCGTAAGCAATAGATTGTCAAATTGCTGCTGTTCAAACTGTTGGTCCAGTTCGGTGCGGCGTGGGGTAAAGATTCGAAGGGTCAGATAGCCCACCACCTGCTGCTCCAGCTGAATGGGGAGTAGACGGTGTTTTGTCGTGGGTGGTGGCCCAATCACTCGAGTGCGCGCAGCATCTAGCAGACCAAGCCTCTCCCGCATAAAACGAGGTGGGGGTGGGGGATGTCTCTCATCCGCAGCGGTGGGTCTTGGAGGAGCGAACTCTGAAGGGGGACCGCCTCCACGTGGCCCGTCCCCTCTTCTACCAAACCCAGAGTCACCAAACCTATGGCCACCGGGGCCACGAGGTGGTCGTGGCGGTAACATGTTGGACTCAACCAGTAGCTGATGCCACAAACGGGGGTTTTCTTGCAGAAAGGCCCAGCTCTTCTGCTGCCGATACTGCTCGCTCAACACCTGTCTAAACCCATCCAGCTGCTTCAGCTTAACCTCTTCAATATACTGGGTGAATCCCTGTTGAAAACTGAGCCGGGAGAGCACCATACTGATCGCCAAAACCAGCATCACCACCAAGAGGATGGCAAAGAATAGCTTGTGCCAAATTTTGGTGCGAAATGGGAACATATTTCGCACTATAGCACCAACTTATGCAGAAGCACTGAATAGGTTGTCTTCTTGTCCCATTACGCCTCGAATGGCATTCATCAGGCTGCTACGCTCTTCATCTGCCGTCTCTTCGGAGTAGTATTGCTCCAACAGGGTATAGAGCTCTTCCATCATATCTTCACTCAGATTGATTCCACCGTCCTTCTCTTGTGGCCCCAAGCCCTGACCGGGAGGCGGCCCCTGCACACCCGCCATCTCTCCCACCGCTCTGGCATCAAAACCTGCGGCCTCCATGGTTTCAGCCAACCCTTTTCCCGGCTGAATGCCGGCATCTTGAAAGGCTGAGACAATGGATGTTGCATCGGCTTCAGTAAGGCTGTCTGCATCATACTCACTCAAGGTATCACTGATCAGTTGCTTCTGCTCATCTGTCAGTGATGCGCCTCCCTGTCCGTTCCCCGGTGGACGCATAGGCATTGCTGCATTAGAGATTGCATCAATCATGGTTATGGCTCCTTATTTGAATATTGGGCATCTGTTGAATGGTTACACACATCTTGACGATCGAATGTGCAGCCAGTATGGAGAAATCATTCACAATCTCTTCATACTCTCTCCCTATTGGCTACATGGTTGCGTTCTATCTTATGGGGTAAGGAGAGACAACCTATGAACACTCTCCTGTTCCAACTCAACAACAAGGAGAAACACCATGAACCTCAAAAAATCCATAATACTCTCTGTAGCAACACTGGTCATTACCGGTAGCGCCTATGCGATGGGCCCCGGCGGTCCATCAGGAGGCCCACCATTCGGCCCACCCAATATGGAACGACTGCAGTTTGATCTCGACCTGAGCGATACCCAGGCCGTATCTCTGGAGCAGTTATTTGAAGAGCAGCACATCAAACATCAACAGCACCGTAAACAGCAGCGCACCATGCGTGACAAGATGCACAGCAACCTCTCAGAGATTTTGACGGCAAGCCAGCTCGAAGACTTCAGGGCAATCCAACAGCAGCAGCGGAAGAGACATCGTAGACATTTTGAACAGCGACAGGCACCACGCTGTGCTCAAACTTGGTAAGCTAGTAATTCCATTGCCCCTGTGGACTCTATTCAGTACCAACCCTGCTCTCTGCTCTACCCAGTTTTTCCGCTATCTCTATCGCGGGGTGATCCACGAGTCCAATATCCTCAGAGAGCAGAGTGGAAAGGTGACCTTTTGTAATACCGATGGGGAGAGCGTGGCACACAACAGACCAGAACTCTCCCCGCTGAATAGTTTCTCAGACAGTCAGTACTCCGACAACCTTGTTTTGACCGTCTCAGTAAGCCTGAAATAGGCTGATGTTACAGTGCGAGAACCCCTTTTATTTCAGTTTATTGATGACTCGTGGATAACCCGCCGGGCTTGTTCAGAGGTTCCCTAAGCAGCCATAGGAGAAATAGAGCGCTGAATATTTTCAAGCTTCTCAGATTCAGCAATTTTTAAGTCAAACTCTACTTGTAGGTTCAACCATGACTTTGCGTCCCCACCAAAAAAACGAACCAAACGCATTGCTGTATCTGGTGTAATACCTCTACGCTCTCGCACAATCTCATTAATTCGAGCTGGAGGAACATGTAAAGCCTTCGAGAGTGCATTTGCACTCATATTCAATGGGACAAGGTACTCTTCACGAAGAATTTCACCTGGATGCACAGCTCGCATACCATTTTTGACCATTATAATATCTCCTAGTGATAACCTACTATTTCTACACCTGCTGCATTTCCTTCTTCAAACCAAAAGCAAATTCTCCATTGCTTATTGATTCTGATACTCCACTCACCTTCTCGGTTACCGCATAAACTTTCTAGCCTATTACCGGGTGGGGACCTTAGAAACTCAATTGTTTCTGCAGCATTAAGAATCGTAAGTTTACGTTCTGCTACTGCCTTGATCGCCTGAAAATTTCTTGCTTCTACCTGTCTTAAATAACTTTTCAGTTTTTTTACATCTGAATGAAGTGATCATACATGAATGATATATCGCTTATCGGTAAACATCAAACACATTGCTTGATCAAAACTATTTTGCTTTAGATAGAAAAATATTCTGATGCCAATTAAACCTAACACCCGCCAAATAGTTTATCCGAAATTGGGCATCTTTTCTAGACCTGACCCCATACTCCCCAGTACGTGATGATGAAAA
>Ga0209559_1000377_pt1 | contig 31802 bp, 43 predicted proteins | sample SaaInlV_110m_DNA_FD_184677 | JGI IMG/M metagenome (GOLD analysis project Ga0209559, IMG submission 184677) | Marine microbial communities from expanding oxygen minimum zones in the Saanich Inlet - Saanich Inlet SI074_LV_165m_DNA (SPAdes) (version 2) | ecosystem: Environmental > Aquatic > Marine...
AGACTCTGCTTGATCTACCGCAGTATAAGCTGCCGCATTAACAATGATATTAGGCTGGTAATCTTGTATTAAAGAACGAATGCCTTGTAGATCTTCGAGATTAGCCTGCGCTCTTGTACATGACTTTAGTTCACCCAAAACAAGCAATGTTCGCTGTAGTTCAGTTCCAACTTGTCCGTTAGCCCCTAGAAGAAGTATTTTCATTTGTATTGTCTCGCCCCATCGAACACGCAAGTAAATCTACAGCCTTTTTCACCTGCGAATACACGATGAAATACCCCATCTTTAATAAGTACGGTATCGCCTTTTTTAACATCAAACTTAATATCATCTAATTGCATAACACCCTCACCATCAAGGAACAAATAAACTTCTTCTTGCCCAGGGTGAGAATGACCACTTGTGCTAAACAAAGGATTGAGTTCAGTTGAACTTACAACTAGATTTTTTAAGATAGTATTATCTTTGACAATATAGCGTTCATCTTGCTTAGCAATATCGCCACCAATATCCCAATTACTGTATTTGTTATGCATACTGCTCTTCAATCCAATTTTGATACTCGCCACTCACTACATTGGCTACCCAGTCTTGGTTGTCTAGATACCATTTGAGCGTCTCTTGAATGCCTTTTTCAAAAGTGTATTCTGGCGTCCAATTAAGCTCGCTTTCAATTTTCGTCGCATCAATTGCATAACGCTGATCATGACCTTCACGATCTTTCACAAAGGTGATTTGTTTAGCATAAGACTTTCCATCTTCCCTTGGGCGTGTTTTGTCTAGCATCTCACATAGCGTATTAACAATATAGATATTAGTTTTTTCATTAAGGCCGCCAATGTTGTATATTTCACCAACAGATCCTGCATCCAATACACGGCGAATAGCACTACAATGATCGCTAACATGAAGCCAATCACGAATTTGTAAACCATCTCCATAAATTGGTAAATCTTTGCCCGCTAAAGCGTTATGAATAACCAGAGGAATCAATTTTTCTGGGAATTGATATGGGCCATAATTATTAGAGCAATTAGTGGTTAACACCGGCATGCCATAAGTATGGTGATACGCTCTAACTAAGTGATCTGACGACGCCTTAGATGCCGAATAAGGGCTATTAGGAGCGTATTGATGATCTTCTGCAAACCCAGGCGCATTTGCATCAAGCGAGCCGTACACTTCGTCAGTAGAAACATGCAAGAATCTAAATGCGTCTTTTTTATCTTGCTCTAAACCACTCCAATACGATCTTGTAGATTCGAGCAGCCTAAATGTGCCAACAATATTGGTTTGAATAAATTCTTCTGGACCATGAATGGAGCGATCAACATGTGATTCTGCAGCAAAGTTAATAATTGCCCTTGGCTGGTGCTCTGCTAACAATTGATCAATCAATTTAATATTGCCAATATCTCCTTGAACAAATATATGATTAGGATTTGAACTAAGTGATTCTATATTGTGCAAATTACCTGCATAGGTAAGCTTATCAAGATTGATAACCACCTCATCACTTTGTGACAACCAGTCAATCACAAAGTTACTGCCAATAAATCCTGCTCCGCCTGTTACTATAATTGCCATAATATTCCTTAAATCTTGTTCAAAATGGTGGCAACCAATAAACCTATATTGCCAAATGTTGTTTGTCTATAAACGCCAGATCTTCTAATACCAATAAGACGAGTAAATAACGACTTATTCCTGGCCGATGCGAACTTATTAAAAATTTCCCGATTCTCAGGTGTTAAATGATCTTCAATGGTTTTTAAGGCAGCAATATTTTGATCGCTCCATTGCTTAAATCTACCCTCAAGTAACATTTTCATGCGAGCGAGACGCGCACTAATAGAGTTATTTGCACCGACTAGATTGGCATCATGCTGCCTATATCTAATGTACGGGTTAGTATCGTAAAACACTTTACCGCCGCAACCTAAAACCACCATATAAGTCCACCAATCATGACTTGGAATCTCAATATCACTACCTGCTTTTTCTAGTAATCTTTTAGCAGCCAGATTAAAAACCATGGTGTTACCACCACCGATGTTTTGAACTAGTGCATTGGCAAAGCTTGGAATGCGTTTAAATAAAGGCGATAAAGAAAGTGTTTGATTGTCTCTATCAACAATCGTTGTTCTGGAACAGAACAATGCTGGCGTGTCTTCTGGAATTGTTTGCAGGAACTCAAGTGCTACTTTTAATTTATCCTCCTCCCAAATATCATCTTGATCTGCAAAAGAAAAATACTGTGAATCTATACTTTTATCGCAAACTAATTGTAAAAAGCTCTTGCGAAAATCATTATTTTGAACATTATTGATAGATATCTTTTTTGCAAATTGTTTGGTATAGCCCTTAATGATTCTATTACTACCATCAGAGGAATCATCATCTGAAATATGTAAACTCCAGTTCGAATGCGATTGAGAGACTATTGAATCAATTTGCTCTGATATAAAGCGAGCACCATTATGAACACTCATTAATATTGAGACGCTTGCAGTATCTTGATCATGGTATCTATTAGTATTCAATCTGGCTTGTTTCAATATGTGATTTTTCTTTATCGCTTTATCAGCGTTCCTTTGTATAGGGGAAATAGGTAAATTTATTGCAATCACAAAGAATTAAAGAATTAAAGAATAGAGTCATAATGAGTTAAACCTGTTTTAGGTGCAAAATAACACATAGTAATATTAATGACTAATATTTCGTCTTAAAGTGCTTTGCATAAAGGTTTTAAATAGAATTTCAAAGTCAAATAATATTGACTGTCTTACAAGATATTCAGTGTCAAATTGAACTTTTTGTTCGATTGAAATGTCGTCTCTTCCATTGATTTGCGCCCATCCAGTAATGCCTGGTGTTAGCTTTTCAACACCATTATTGGTGCGTAATTTTATTAAGTCATACTGATTATATAAAGCTGGCCTAGGACCTACTAAAGCCATATCCCCTTTGATAACACTCCATAATTGAGGTAGCTCATCTAGACTGGTTTTTCTTAAAAATTTACCAATTTTTGTCGTATGTAAATCCGCATCTTTCATTAAGTGTGTGGCCACCTCTGGCGCCCCAGATGTCATGGTTCTGAACTTCGGCATTTTGAAAGTGTCATTATCTTTTCCAATTCGGTCAGAATAATAAATAACCGAGTCTTTTGATGAGGATTTAATTACTACAAATATTACCAATAATGGAATTAATAAAACTCCTATAAGACTAATACTAGCAACAATATCAAGCATTCTTTTAATTAATAAATACATAAACTATATATCTTTTTTTTTAGACTAAAATATAGATCATATTTAACTTTTAATTTAAACTGCACCTGTTTATGGTGCAAATAGCAATATAGTCATAATATTGCGCCATGAGCAATAATTCTTTGAGAAAATCAATACACCATCAATTACACAGAAATTTAAGAGATACGCTTATTAGCGCAAGAAAGGATTTGGGTTTAACTCAAAGGGATCTTGCCAAACAGCTTGGTGTTACGCACTCTATTATTGGAAAAATTGAAACTGGTGATAGACGATTAGATGTAGTTGAATTTTATGAGTACACAAAAGCATTAAACCTGGTGCCGAGTGAAACCCTCTTCCTGCTTTTCCACGATCACCGCCTCGGGGGGGGTAATTCAAATACCTGATTTATAGAAAAGGATCGCGCTTTGGATGCTTTGTTTGATGTGGTGTCTTGATTAAGACTTAATAAGCCTTATAGGCTTTATAAAAATTTGGCAAATTTTGCTTATACCCGCTTGCAGGGTGCAAATGGCTCGCTGGGCATGTCAAAAACAAACAAAACCCCTTTAAAGTATAGTTTTAAAGGGGTTTTGTTTGTTTTAAGGGGTTTAAATGGGTTTATTTAGCGTTAAAAGTGCTTTAACCATTCCACAACAATAAATTTGACAAATTTTAACAATGGCTAATTATTATCATTTTTTGGCTTTATTTCTCTAGGTGGGCAGCCATTATGTAGTAGCCATTGATCTTCATGGCCGATGGCTTTTGCAAAAGCTGGGATCTGACATTCTTGTGCTGTTTTTTCTTTAACAGTTTTTTTATCTTGAGTGTTGTCATCACCCAACTCAAAAACGGCAACCGCACCTAGGGAGATTAGCGTCCAAGAAAGTGCAAATAATATTCTAATTTTTTTCATCGTTATCCTTTTTGATTAATAATCAAATTCCATTTGTTCAAATACCCACTGTGCATTTTTGCCAGCGATTGACTCATGCCCACTTAAAAAGTGAAAGTCTGATTGGTCTATTTTACTGGCTTGCAACATATCGCCATCAAAATCTAAGATTTTAACAACTTCGTGTATTAAAAACTTTAGATAGCTTTGGGTGTTTTTGGTCGCCGTTGGTAAATCAGACACATGACCATGGCCAGGCACAATATGCTTTGGCTTGAAGTTGGCCATTTTGTCAAAGACATTGACCCAGCTTTGAGAATTTCTAGCAGGACCAATGCCTAGCATTCTGTCGTTAAAAACGATATCGCCGGTGAACATGATTTGCTCACTTGGCATGTAAATAAAGATGTCGCCTGCTGTGTGCGCTGAGCCAAAATAATACAGCTCTAATTTGACGTCGCCGAGCTTGATGTTTTTTTGTGTTTCAAACACTTCAGTTGCAACCACTGGATTGGTACCTTCTAAGCTTTGTTTAATTAGACCACCGAGTCTTGTTAGGTGGTAGTCCGCTCTGGCTTTTTGATCAGCTTGGGCTTTGGTTGAGGCGACAATTCTAGCACCTAGCTTTTGAAAATACTCATTACCGAGCCAGCGATGATCTTGCCCACCGGTATTAATAACGATCTTAATGGGTTTATCTGTGAGCGTTTGAATGGTTTGATGAATTTCTTGGGCGCCCAAATAACTCGCACCAGAATCTATCAGCACTACACCTTCGTTAGTAATAATCACGCCGTGGGTTGAATTATTGCCAAAATTCGTTACCGATCTTTGCGTGGTTTCACCCACCAAAGCATAAACGTTGTTAGCCACTTTTTGCACCTCAAGCGCGGCTTGAGCTGTTAGCGTGACTGAGATTAATGTTAATAAGGTTAGTATGTATTTCATTTTATTCTCCAAAGATTAAAAATTGAATAATATCTGCAAATGTCAAATAAAATAGCCCGGCGATCGCTGCGGTAAAAATGACTTTTTGCATGGTATTTAGTTGCTGAATTGGCGCTCTGACTCTTGTTAAATCGCAAGCATCGCCCGGGCAATATGTAGCTTTTTGCTGATGAAATTGGTTGTAAATCTTACAGCCCACACAAATGCCAAATACCGCTTCAAAAAATAACAAGCCTAAACATAAAGCACAAGTCAAAATATTAATTGGACCACGGATATCATTTAAAACCACTAGATAAAATAACGTCGCTGCTAAGATAAAGCCCAAACTCCAAGCCCATTTTTTGGGTGCGGCGTCGGTGTACTCTGGCTTTTGGTTGTTTACCATCCAGCGCCCAATGATCATCGAGGGTGAATATTTAGGATTGATAAAGATACGAATAAAAAAATCAAACAAAAATACTGATACCATGAGTTTGGTTGGTTCGTTATTGCCGGTTAAAAAGCCATTCATGAATGCCATAAAGGCAAACAAAAAGACAATACCAGCCGCTGCTCTAACTTCTCGTTCGTTAAAAACAAGGACGTCGTAGCCGCTAACTTTTTCACCAAATTTAATCATTTTTGCTCGCTTATTATCACATTGGTAATCATACACAGATAATAAGGATATAGATGTTTTTTAAATTAAACCACTTGTCCTGCTGCCCAGCCAGACGACCAAGCCCATTGGAAGTTATAGCCACCAAGCCAGCCGGTAACATCAACTGTCTCACCAATAAAGTAAAGCCCTGGTTGTTTGCTAGATTCCATGGTTTTAGACGAGAGTTCATCCGTACTTACGCCACCCGTACATACCTCAGCCACTCGCAACCCTTCAGTACCACTTGGCACAATCATCCAGTTATTCAACTGCTCTCCAAAGGCCTTAAGATTATGCTGATTAATCTTTCCTAAAGACATACTAGCCAGTGGTTGATTGGTTAGTGTGTTGGCTAAACGCTCAGCTAGGCGTTTTGGAAAAAACTCAGCCAGAATGGTTTTAAGCTCTGCTTTGCCGCGCTTCTGTTGCATATTAAGCAAATACTCACTCGCATCTAAATCGGGCAAAAGGTTTACTTCAATGTGGTCACCCTTATGCCAATAAGATGAAATTTGTAAAATAGCTGGGCCACTTAAACCACGATGAGTAATTAACAAAGCCTCTCTAAAACTTGCATTGTTACAACTAACAACTGCATCTAGTGAAAGCCCAGAGAGATCTTTAAAGTATTTATCAATATCATATTGATGAAAAGTGAATGGCACTAATGCTGGCTGAAATGGTAACGATTTAAGGCCGAACTGTTTAGCAATTTGCACACCGAAATCAGTTGCACCCATTTTAGGGATGCTAGGTCCACCAGTAGCAACAACAAGTGACTGCGCTTGAAAATCACCCTGATTGGTTTGTAGAGTATAAGCTGATTCAAATGCCACTTGATTAACCTCGCAGTCTAAAATAGTATCAGCCTGTTGACACTCATCTAACAACACCCTAAGCACTGCACCAGATTTTTGATCACAAAATAATTGACCTAAGGATCTTTCTGTCCAGTGGAAATGATAGCTTTCCAATAAGGCGATAAAATCCCACTGAGTGTAGCGTGTTAAAGCTGATTTACAAAAATGAGGGTTGTTTGAAATGAAAGATTCAGGCTCAATAAAAAGATTGGTAAAGTTACATCTTCCACCACCAGAAATAAGGATTTTTTTACCAGCCTTGTTGGCTTTATCTAAAATAGCCACACTGCGCCCACGCCTCAATGCCTCAGCGGCACACATTAGCCCGGCCGCGCCTGCGCCAATAATAATGACGTCGTATTGCTTCACAAGAGTGTTTTAATCGTATTGACGATTTCTGGCGCATCCCATTCCAATGCACCTCGATAAGCATAACGAATAACGCCATCTTTATCCAAAACAAAATTAGAAGGATACGCATACACACCCCAGTCTTTCACTGCCTGGCCATCTGTGTCCAACATAATGGGTAATTCAAGTTTTACTTTTTTCAAAAAATCAGCCATGTCTTTTTTTGATTCGCCAATGTTAATGGTAATAATTTGAAAACTTTGATCTTTAAACTGCTGTTGCAATCGTATTAATGAAGGGATCTCTTTGACGCAAGGTTTACACCAACTGGCCCAAAAGTTAAGCAGTACAACTTGATTTTTATAGCTATTAATGTCTAATATTTGATCATCAAATGTTTTAAGTCTTAATCGAATACGTTGCTTACCTTTGTAAGGTTTTAACACTGGCCCACTAGAAACTACCTTGGGTGATTTTTGAATATCTTTATTCGCTATAAATGGTTTAAAGACATTAATCGTACTCATCAATCTTACCGCTCGGTGATAAGTGTCACTCAAACCATCTTTTGCTTTAATATCAATTTTGGTTAGATCTTTAACATCACGCATATGGAACCCACCATGCACATCTTTAAATCTGTGTACAAATACCTCACTACCTCCTTTTTTAAGCTGAGCGGCAATCTCTTCGCCACGAAAATATTTTGTGCCAAATTGTGGTAATAATAGATACACGGGTAAATTACTAAGTTTGGCGATATCAACATAATTTGCTGTCTTGCCAAGATCAGGCTTGCCATCAATTAAGTGTGGGGAGTGCAATATATGGCCTTTTAGCAAAGTTGATTTTGAGTTGTTTAATTGCCATTGATACGCAACCTTAAGCGCTAATTGTGCACCCCGGCCTGAGGTTAAAAAGAATATTTTATTAAATGATTTTTTCCTGGCGTAATCAACTAATTCAAGAAGATCATCAATATTAAAACGACCAATACTGCTACGATGTTTTGGAGTCATGTAGCTAGTGTGCAAATCTGCTACCCAAACATCGTAACCCTCAAAAGTTAATTGTTGCATGGTCGGCACATGGCCTTTGCCAAATCCGCGCTCAGAAGGTAGGTATAAAAATAAAGTATCGCCGTCTGATGCATATGCATCAATACTAATGACATTGCCAGAACTTAACTCAACTTCAAGCTCTTCACCTGCAAAAACAACCGAAGATAAAAAAATAAAAACAAGGCTAAGCCACTTCATGGCGCACCATAAATATCGATAATATAGTATAGCATTGTGCCTTCAGATGATCGGGCTGGGCCCACCACCTTAGCTGGATAAAACTTATTATCAGGGTTGGCTTGTGCAATGGCTGTTTCTAAATCAGCAACAATCTCAATGCTAGCAGCTGGTACACGATCACGCTTAACACGTGGAATACGCACCACGGCAAATTCTTCTTTGGCAAAATTTGCCCGAGGGTGAGGATCTAATGAATAACCATTAACCATGGATTATTACTCTGAAATAATTTTAGAGCCACAGACTTGGTTTGCCGGAACAGCAACATGAATTTTGGCTGGCAATGCTAACTCCATTGCGTTTACACGACGTACAAATTCTGCCTTATCAACACTGTCACCAATCATTGTGTTAAAGGCTTTTTCTTCCCAGATCGTACTAACCGTTCTGCCGCCATAATCATGCGCTGGATAAACATAAGTCTCGTCAGGAAGTGAGAATATTTTTTGAATAGAGTCGAACAATTTGTCTGCCGACCCACCTTGAAAATCACAACGACCACAGCTTCTGATTAGCAGTGCATCACCAGTAAAAACTTTATCGCCAACCACATACGACATGCAACCATCCGTATGGCCAGGGGTTGTCATGGCTGTGATTTGATAGTCGCCAAATTCAAGTGCTTCTTGATCTTTAATTAAAACATCTGCACAAGCAATTGAGTTGGTTTTACCAAGGACGATTTGCGCATTGGTAAATTTTTGTTTGAGTGGGCAAGAGCTGGTGATATGGTCTGCATGTACGTGGGTTTCAATAATGTATTTAAGGTCTAAACCCAATTCTTCAATCAGGCCAATATCACGTTGCTGAGTTTCATCAACTGCATCAATAATAATCGCTTCTTTGGTATTTGAGTCTGCTAACAAATAAGTGTAAGTTGAACTTTCTTTTTCAAATAATGGTTTGAAGATTAAGCTCATGGTAATACTTTTTTAAAGGGCTTAACCACGACACTCTCATAAGCACCTGACGCCATATAAGGATCAGCATCTGCCCAAGCTTGTGCATCTTCAAGGCAGTCAAACTCCGCTACTACTAATGAGCCAGTAAAACCTGCTTCGCCAGGTTCATTATTATCAATCGCTGGGTGTGGACCTGCCAAAATTAAACGACCTTCATTTTTTAAAATATTTAAACGATCAATATGTGCAGGGCGTACAGCCATACGTTTTTCTAATGAATTTTCAACATCTTGAGAGATGACTGCATATAGCATAATGCCTCCTATAGATCTAGCACGTCTTGCATAGAATACAAGCCAGAATTTTGAGCTTCTAACCAGCTCGCTGCACGTACAGCACCATTAGCAAATGTGAGTCGAGACGAAGCTTTGTGAGTAATCTCAACACGCTCGCCTTCCATAAAGAAACTAACCGTATGTTCACCCACCACATCGCCGCCACGAATGGTAGAAAAACCAATAGTCTGGCGATCACGCGGCTCTTCAATGCCTTCACGACCATAGACTGCACAGGTAGACAAATCTCTACCCAGAGCATTAGCCACCACTTCACCCATTTTTAATGCAGTACCTGACGGGGCATCCACCTTGTGACGATGATGTGCTTCTACAATTTCAATATCGGCGTCTTCACCAATCACGCGCGCAGCCATATCCAATAACTTAAGGGACAAGTTCACACCAACACTCATGTTTGGTGCAAAAACAATTGGCACATGATTAGCAGTATCATTAATCACTTGTAGCTGTTCATCGCTAAAACCCGTAGTACCAATCACCATTGCTTTGCCTGAGCTTTGACATACTGATAAATATTCAAGTGTTGCTTCTGGGCGCGTGAAATCAATCAGCACGTCAAACTGATCTAGCGCGGCACTTAAATCGTCGCCTTTGTCTAATGTAGCACCCAAACTAACTTTATCATTTTGGTTAATCGCCTCAATAATGGTTTGACCCATGCGCCCTGAAGCGCCTACAACTGCAATTCTAATCATTTTTTATTTTATGTAATTAAATATTTATATCAATTATTTCTTACTCTTAAATATACCGGATACTTGTATTTTCCTTTCTTGGTAAAGCCGTAATATTTAAACGTAATTTTACTACCAATAGCAGGTGGGTTATTCCTGTCTTTATCTTTAAAGCCAGAGCCGATTTTTAGCTGTTTTCCATCTTTGGTTTGGCATAATACTGACCCCATTTTTCCAAGATATTTTCCTTTACCCGGTAGTATTTTCAATACCTTGCATTCGGTATCAAAATACTTCTTAACTTTTAGTGCAGACGACAGTCTACCAGTCTCATATAAGGTGTTAGGGTTACGAACCACAACCCCCTCGCCTTTATTGCCAACTATTTGTTGTAAAAAATCTTGCAAATGTTGTTTGCTTTTAACTGATGTTTGTTTGAGAACTTGCAGATGGGGAATAGAGTTTGTATCTAAATAAGTCTTTAGAACAGACAATCTTTCAAGTAGCCCGCCGGTTTGACTTGGTACTTCAAAAATATGATGCGTGATATTTTTCCATCTATCACCAGAGTTCTTACTACGTACAATTGAGCTGATGTTTTCAAAATCATTGCGCTTAGTCCAAAGCTCACCGTCAATAGCAAATGGCGGGTAATTTTGAATAAACCATTGAGGTGGGTTTAGCTTCTTGCCACCACGAGTTAGTAACTCTTGACCATTCCAAAACCCACGTATGCCATCTAGTTTTTCACTCATCACCCAGCCAACAACCTCTTTAGAGTCGTCATAAGTTTTAAGTAAAAATAAGTCTGGCTTGCCAGCAAAGCTACCAAAAGACATTAACAACAGAGTGATTAATAGAATAAATCTACTAATCACTCTGTTGTTAATTATGATAATTGATCCTCTAAGAAACCGTTTTGTTTAGTAATATTATCAATATCTTGTAGGGCTTTTAACATCTCAGCCATCTTATGAATTGGGATCATATTTGGGCCGTCACTCAGTGCAACTTCTGGGTTTGGATGTGTTTCCATAAAGAAGCCTGATACACCCACAGCGGCGGCAGCGCGTGCAAGCACAGGCACCATTTCTCTTTGGCCACCTGAAGTAAGGCCATTACCGCCTGGCTGTTGTACTGAATGTGTTGCATCAAATACAATCGGCTGACCTGTTGAACGCATGGTCGACAAACCACGCATATCAGATACCAGCGTATTGTAGCCAAAAGAGGTGCCACGATCACAAATGGTAATCGCTTTATTACCGGTCTCGAAAGCTTTATCCACTACATTTTGCATATCCCAAGGCGCTTGGAATTGCCCCTTCTTAATATTCACTGGAATACCTTGCTTACACACATTTTGAATAAAGTTGGTTTGACGCACCAAAAAAGCTGGTGTTTGCATCATATCAACCACATCCGCCACTTCGTCTAACGGTGTATCTTCGTGTACATCAGTCAGTACTGGCACGCCTACCTCATCTTTTACTTTTTGTAAAATACGCAGTCCTTCTTCAATACCCAGACCTCTAAAGCTACCTGTGCTTGAACGATTGGCTTTATCGTATGAAGATTTATAAATAAAATTAATACCTAAATCTTCAGTGACTTTTTTGAGATAAGTGGCTGTCTCCATTGCCAAAGCTTCAGACTCGATTACGCAAGGGCCTGAGATAAGGAAAAACGGCTGATCAACGCCAATTTCAAAATCTAATAATTTCATACTGTATTCCTATTTCAAAATGTTATAAGTTTAATTATAAGTTATACAATTCCTTTAAAATACTTAATCATGACAAACACACCCGATATTCTAAAAAAAATCATTGCTCGTAAAGAGCAAGAAGTAATTGAACGCAAAAAGAACATCTCTTTCGATCAATTGATGAAAAAAGCTTATGACGACCGTGAAACGATTGATTTTTACCAAGCATTAAAAAACAAGGTAGATTTAAAGCAAAACGCCATTATTGCAGAGATTAAAAAAGCCTCACCCTCAAAAGGCGTCTTACGTGAAAATTTCAATCCAGTAGAAATTGCCAAAAGCTATGAAGCGCACGGTGCTGCTTGTTTATCAGTACTAACTGACAAAGATTTTTTCCAGGGTGATGATCAATTTTTAATCGATGTCAGAAAAGCGACCTCCTTACCAATACTACGCAAGGAATTTATCATTGATCCTTACCAAGTATTGGAAGCACGCGTTATGGGCGCTGATTGCATCTTACTTATCGCCGCTTGTCTTAGCGATGGAGAAATGGAAATATTGGCGCAACATGCAATGCAACTCAATATGGATATTTTGATTGAAGTGCATAATGCAGAAGAACTTAAACGTGCACTCCAACTGCCACTCATTATGATTGGTATTAATAATCGTAACTTACGTACATTTGACGTATCGTTGCAAACTACGGTTGATTTGCTTAGTGAAGTTAAAGATGATGTGCTTGTCATTACTGAAAGCGGTATTTTAAGCTCGGACGATGTGGCCTTTATGCATGAACATGGTGTCTATAGTTTTCTGGTAGGTGAGGCATTCATGCGTCAAGACGACCCTGGCGTTGCGCTACAAGAAATTTTTAAAGGATAACAAAATGAATACAACAGTAAGATGGGTTAACGACATGACGATGGTTGGAGAATCAGCCAGCGGTCACGCAATAGTAATGGATGGCCCTAAGGAGGCTGGTGGTAACAATTTAGGCATTCGACCAATGGAAATGCTGCTACTAGGTATGGGTGGCTGTACTACGATTGATGTCTTGAGTATGCTTAAAAAAATGCGCGAAGAAGTGCGTGACTGTCGTGCAGAAATTAGCGCTGAGCGTGCCGATGATCACCCCAAAGTATTTACCAAAATCCACATTCATTTTGTTGTCGAAGGTGTTGACTTGGATGAGAAGAAAGTCGGTAAAGCGATTGGATTATCAGCTGATAAATACTGCTCTGCTTCTATCATGCTAGGTAAAACTGCCACCGTCACACACGATTTTGAAATTCATGAATAATACTTGGGGTTGGCTTGGTACGATTACTGGCATAACAGGTGCCTTATTAGTTGCGCTAAATATCAATGAAGTCTTCACTGGTTATATATTTTTTATGGTGTCTGCTGTTAGCTGGGTTATTCAAGGAGCCAAGAATAGTGACAAATCTTTAGTGTTACTTAATACCGTGTTTGTTTGTGTCAACGCATTAGGCCTTTACAATTGGTTTTAAAATTACCCGACTTAATCTTTCTTATTTTATTATCATCAGTCAATGTGTTTGCTGATGATAATAAAACACAATCTGACTCTGTTATAGATAATATCGAAACTATTAGTTATGACTTGCTAGAGTTAGAAACTCAGCTTGATATGGGTATGAATACTTTTGATATTAAAATAGAAGCAAGAGATATTAGGAGTCAGTTGCTTTATCAAGAGCATAAGCTAGGCACGCCTCGTGGTGGTGATGAGCAATGGAATGAATCTGAGATGGCAATTTTAAATGCTAAAAAAAACTTACAAGCCTTAGAAGAAAAAATAAAGCTTGAAGGCGATTGGGGCAAGGTTAGATTAAGAGTGCTAGACCTTAAAGGCGGCGACCCGGGCGCTGTCAAACTCAGATATAACTACGGCTTTTAAAACGCTATTTCAAACTGTTATTTTTTTAGCGTATAATATTTTTCTTCTGGAGAGTTGGCCGAGTGGCTGAAGGCGCGCCCCTGCTAAGGGTGTATAGGGTTTATCCCCTATCGAGGGTTCAAATCCCTCACTCTCCGCCACAAATTCCCTTTAGTAGTAGTATCTGTAGAGACTACAAACTAAAAGTTTAACTACATTTTCACTACATCTTTATTTTTGGTGCGAATTTTCGTACATCATTTAGATGATCGGGTGATAAATGTGCGTACTTCAATGTCATTGCTAAAGTGCTGTGACCTAGTGCTTTTTGAAGACTCAAGACATCGCCACCATTCATAATAAAATGACTGGCAAAGGTGTGTCTCAATATATGAGTGCTTTGACCCTCAATCTTCTTGATTTTTGATTTCTTATAGCATTTTACAAATGTACTAGTATTAACCGACAATGGTAACTCCAACTGAGACTCTAGCTTTGGATCTATGGGAATAAATCTATTTTTGCCGCTCTTAGTATTAAATAAACTTATTTTCCCATTCTTAAGATGTCCAGGTTGCAGTCCTTTTGCTTCACCCCATCTTGTGCCACAAGTTAAACAAATTAAAGCACATAGATAAGTGTCTTTATGTGGCCTTAATTCTTTGAGTAATGTATCAATCTCCTCATCATCTAAATATGACAATTCTTTTTCTGGAATTTTTATAGATCGAAGATCTGCCAATGGGTTTTGATAATCAATTTCGTTAAGTCGTCTTAACTCATTAAATACACTTGATAAATAAGCTTGTTTATTATTAATTGTTTTTGGCTTATGAATCTTGAGCTTATTTGCACGATAATGACCAAAATCTTTAGCTGTCAACTGCGAAGCAATTGGATTGCCCAAATCTTCAGTTACATTTATCAGTAATTTTCTACGTCTTTTTCCATCCCTTAAACTTTGACCATGAAGCTTATACCAAAGCTCAACCAAATCCAAAAGACTTCTATTGTCTTGCTGTAGCCCTGCCCATTTTTTACTTTTATCAAGATCATTTAGAAAATTCCGCTCATAACGTTGCGCTTCTTGCTTAGTCTTAAAGCGCCTTTGATGGCGTCTACCCCTACCCTGGGTGAGATCAACAGTAAATGTGCCGTTAGGATTTTTTCTAATCATTTATATCTCACTCAAAAAGTTTGAGCTTGGAAATATGCTGATCAATTCCAGTTATGATTGAATCTGACAATGGGTAGTTGTACTTATTTTTATTCCAAACTTCTAAAACGGAAGTGGCTGTCTCTTTCGCTGTATTAACAACTAGATACTCTGGCAACTGCGCTTTTTTAGCTAATTTTGAAAAAGAAGATAAAGATATCTTATACATGTCTTTCTCCCCTGCTAAATTCAGTGCTAATTTATCATTAGGAATGTAAACAATAGTTGAGACAAAATCATAAGCTGGCGCAAGTTGCGGCGTTTTACCATCGGGATAAATAAATGACCAGTTCTTAAGATGCATATCACCATTGCCAATAATGATATTAAACACCAGTCGTTTAATAAAATCGACCAGTCCATCCTGTCCAGTTAAAACCCAGACCATGTTAGCAATATTGCCATAATTGACTTTATCGTATTTGTCTTTTGGGAAAACACTATACACTTGAGCAAAATCTTCAATATGAATACGTTTGCCATTCTCACGGTCAAAGCGTTTAACTGCTAAAGCTTTATCACCACCCAATATTCCCAATTCTGGCAAGCCAGAGACTTTATCTAAATCTATTAAATCTATTTCTGGTGTACTAATGCCAATTTCTTTAGCAAGTTGTAACATTGAAAATTCATTTTCTGGCACTGAAACAAAGTTTTGTGCGGGCAATTTAACAATCCAATCTCCACCCAAACCGCTAGTTGGAATAGTGAGCCCGCCACTACTTTCAATAATTGCCGAGAATTTTAGTTGTATACCTGCCAGCGAAAAACGATAGATTTGATCATCTTGATTTAAATTTTTAGACTCTCGCTTAACTTCAGAATCAACAGTATTTCCAGATTTAACAACCACATTACCCGGAAGATCCTCACCCAAAAGCTCAATTAATTTAAACTCACTCTGCTGGTTAATTCCACCCTGTTGTGCAAGATATTGGCGTAAATGACCTTCAGGTAATAAATTAGAAAAAAATGGTGGTAGCTTCGTTTGAACGATTTTTGTTTGGGCAATAATTTCACCAGATTTATCAAAAAAAGATTGACTTAATATCGGCTTGTCTTCCATAGCCAAATAATCATCCTCAAAAACAAATAAGTTGCGCTCATTGGCGAGCAGGGTTATCTCGCCAACTTTTAGATTATCAATAAATACTTCAAGGTAGCTTTGCATTATTCATCATCCTTATCAATATTCCACATTGGTTGTTGCTCATCATCTTGATTAATTAATGCGTTAATAATTGACAGCTTCTCTCTTGGCACCAAGATTAATTCTTGATCAAGTAAACGAGCCATGTCACTTATGGTTGAAAGTCTTGGATCGCTCAAACCTTTTTCTATCTTTGATACGTGACTCTGAGGCATGCCCATTTTTTTACCAAGCTCTGATTGATTGAGCTTTAACTCTAGGCGCGCATCTTTAAGTAATTGTATTATCTTATTCATAATTATATTTTATAACATATATATTTAAAAATAAATATGTTTTTATATATATTTTCTTATACTTCTTTCTGAATGGGTTTTATATTGTAGTAATCATCAGTATTGCAATCCCTCACTCTCCGCCATATTAAACACGTCTTTTTTTTATCTCAAGACGCTGAATTGCCCAATCACATAATGATGTCTATGCTCAAATCGAGCATTCAGCAATTCGCCTTGTGTAAATAAAAAAATATTCACAATAGTCATTACGCCCTTTAATCGGGTAAAATTTTTATATTATTTCATCTGTATTGAGCAACTCTATTATGACTGACACACCACTAGTAATCGCAGGAAAAACTTATCAATCACGCTTATTAGTTGGTTCAGGAAAATATAAAGATTTAACAGAGACAAAGCTTGCAACAGACGCCGCTGAGGCGGATATTATCACGGTTGCCATTCGCCGTACCAATATTGGTCAAGATGAAAATGAGCCAAATTTACTTGACGTCATCGACCCTGATAAATACACAATATTACCAAATACTGCAGGCTGTTACACCGCTAAAGATGCGGTACGCACTTGCCAACTAGCACGTGAATTATTAGGTGGGCACAACTTAGTTAAGCTTGAAGTGTTGGGTGATGAAAAAACCCTATACCCAAATATTGTAGAAACACTAGCTGCTGCACAAACATTGGTTGACGATGGCTTCGATGTCATGGTCTACACCAGTGACGACCCTATCGTCGCCAAAGAGCTTGAAAACATCGGCTGTGCTGCAGTTATGCCATTAGCATCGCTAATTGGCTCAGGCCAAGGTATTGCCAACCCTGCAAATATTAAACTCATTAAAGAGCAGGCAAATGTGCCAGTATTGGTCGATGCAGGTATTGGTTGTGCCTCAGATGCCGCCAAGGCGATGGAGCTCGGATGTGATGGTGTATTAATGAACTCAGCAATCGCCAACGCTGCTGACCCAATACTAATGGCAAGTGCGATGAAGCACGCCGTTATTGCGGGTCGAGAATCTTTCTTAGCTGGGCGAATGATGAAAAAGGCTTACGCCTCTGCCTCATCTCCAATGGAAAATCTAATCTAAAGAATTAGTCTAGGAAATTTTCCCCTTCCACCTCGTCTTCATTTTCCTTTTCTTCTACAGGTTTTTTAGTTCTTTTTCCAGGCTTAGCCAATACCTCTAAAAAGAAAGTATCCAAACCTTCTACATCCGCTTCTGAAATAACTTTATTAATTTCTGAAACATGAATAATGCCGCAAGACAACTCATCGGTGCCAAAGCGACAATCAAAATCCCAAAAATCTACACCTTCTGGCAATGCTTTATTGCGCTCACGTTTGATGTATTTTTTAAGCTCATGCTTAAACCCGTCGGCTACTCTAGGTCTTTTCTTTTTTGGATGTGCGAAGCTGAATGTTTTTTTCATGACGAGTCTAAGTAATAATGATGGATCTATTATATTGTATTATCAAGATCGACTATTTAAAATAACAATGTACCTATAAAATAGATTTATGGATTTTTCTGAAAAATTGTCTAAGCTAAAACAACAGCACCTTTACCGATCAAGAAAAACGGTTGGTGGCGCACAAGATGCTCAGATTGTTATCAATGGAAAATCTCTGGTTAATTTTTGCTCAAATGATTACTTATCACTCGCTAATCATGTGCAAGTTAAACAGGCCTTCAAACAAGGGGTTGATGAATACGGCGCGGGCTCTGGCGCATCACATTTAGTCAGTGGGCATTCAAAAGCACATCACGAGCTAGAAGCTGCCTTATCTGATTATACGGGGCAAGAGCGTGCACTGTTATTCTCAACGGGCTATAGTGCTAATTTAGGTGTTTTTTCTGCACTTAAGGATGAGCTTGACTGGATACTACAAGACAAACTTAACCACGCTTCTCTTATTGATGGCAATCAGCTAACCGGGTTGCCATTACAACGATATTTACATAACGATAGCGCCTCACTTGAGAAAAAAATAGCAAAGCAATCAGGTAATGGCATGATTGTAACTGATACGGTATTTAGTATGGATGGTGATCAGGCAAATATCGATGATTTGCAAAAAATCGGAAATTTTTCTAACGCTACTTTGATGCAAGATGATGCGCATGGCTTTGGTGTGTTTGAGCCCAATATTCCTAAAAATTCTATTTATATGGCTACTTTGGGCAAAGCAGCGGGCACAATGGGTGCTTTTGTGGCTGGAAATGCCGATTTTATTGAATTTTTAATCCAAAAATCTCGCCCTTACATCTACACCACAGCAATTGCGCCAGCAATTTGTGTGGCAACACTTAAAAGCTTAGATTTGATTAAACAAGGCGAACAAAAAGCCAAATTACTCGCCAATATTGATTTTTTCCGATTTTTTTCATCTGCATTGGGATTGCCAATTTCACCATCAAATAGTGCAATTCAACCGCTGATTATTGGTGACAGTGAAAAAGCACTTTTAATTAGCCAAAAGTTATTTGATCAAGGGTTTTACGTTAGTGCTATTCGTGCGCCAACTGTGCCCAAAGGTACAGAGCGTTTAAGAATCACCCTGAGTGCTAACCACACACAAAGTCAAATAGAGCAACTACTCACTTGTATTAAAAATGCTTTATAGTCAAACAATTGGTACTGGAGATAACCTAGTATTACTGCATGGCTGGGGCTTTAATGCTGATTTGTTTGATCCACTTATTTCACAATATCAGAGTCAATATCGCATTACCAAAATTGACCTTCCTGGACACGGTAGAAGTAACAACGTAGAAGGAGGATTGGACGAGTGGTGTGATGAAATTATTAAAATATTACCAAAAAATCCCATCTTATTAGGCTGGTCGTTAGGTGGATTATTGGCAATTAACATTGCCACAAAAATTAAAATATCTAAGTTAATCCTCGTTGCCTCTACCCCTAACTTTGTACAAAATTCAAATTGGGAGTTTGGTATTGATGCGGATAATTTTCGTCAATTTTCAGATGCACTCACACTTAATTTGTCCAAAGGCTTAAAACGCTTTACAAGCCTACAAACTAAAGATAAAACACAATTAAAAGCGCTTAATCAATCTATTGATAAATACCCGGCAACAACCACTAGCCTCAACCAAGGCTTGGAAATACTCATGAATACTGACCTAACTCATGAGCTTAAAAGTTTATCAACTCCAATCAAGGTTATTCTAGGAAATCGAGATACACTTGTTCCCGGTAAAATTAAATACTGGTATCAGCAATTAAATATTCCAACATTGATATTAGATACAGCTCATCTACCTTTTTTACATGATGGTTTTTCACTATGAATAAAACTAAATCAATCGCCCCAACGCTTTTAATTATTTTTATTATTTTCTGGATAGCGCTGGCCATTAACCCTCTTTATAGGGATGTTTGGTTTGTGGAAAATATTATTCTAATTATTTGCATTTCCTATTTACTATTCCACTATCCGTCTTATAAGCTTTCAAATACCTCTTATTGGCTGGTCTTTATTTTCTGTATCTTGCAAACTATTGGAGCACACTACACTTATGCAGAAGTGCCATTAGGATTTTGGGTAGCGGAGCTATTTGATATACAACGCAATCATTTTGATAGACTTGTACATTTCGCATTTGGATCCTTAATTGTTCTACCATTTAAAGAAAGATTTGAAAAAGCTGTTAGCTTTTCAACTCATCATATCGAAACCTTTACTTTGGTTATGATTTTTATTGGTATTGGCGCGAGTTATGAAATAGTAGAGTGGTGGTACGCAACTATCTATGAACAAGATAGTGCATCAAACATGTTTCTTGGATCACAAGGAGATATCTGGGATGCTGAAAAGGATGTATTCCTAGCAGGGGCTGGCGCCTGGATAGCTTTAACTTTCATTAATATCAAGAAAAAATTCCTATAATTTTTTAATTTTATTTCGCTGCTCTTTTAATTGATCTATATAAGTATCAGCATCACCATAATCAATAAAGTGCCAATATCGATCATGTGGGTTTTTCACCTTTCTTGCATGCTTTATAGGGCAAAAATACTGCTCTGTTATAGAGGCTATCTCACCCACATAACTCAACAAGCCATTTGCATAACCACAATACATACAGCCGATTTTTTCAATAGTATTGAGATAACCAAGCTTGTGTCGATCAATCGCAATATAGTCACTTCTTTTAATTTTTTGCACTTTGTAAACTGGAAAGCAAATAGCTTGGTATAAAGATACAAATAGATCCAATAAAAGCAGTGGCACAATCAACATATAAATAAGAGGTGCGGTAATGATAGTTAACAGATTGGCATTAAATAAATAGCGCAAACTACCTGTTTTTAGCTTTTTATGGGCTTTAAGCAAAACCTTTTCAAAGATAATCCGTTTTTTATTAAATTGATAATCAAATTGTTTTCGCTTGGATTCAACATCCATTTCTAAATTTTTCTTAATTTGGTTAAATTGATCAATAAGATCTTGAATGGCTGAATTTGGCATAATTAGTCAACAGTTAAAATAAATAATACTTTGATTTTAACTGACTATATCAACCCCATTACTATCTATATAGATGCTATTTGAGTATAATTTCCATAAAGTTATAAACCTTGGAGAAAGCGATGAGTGCAGTTGTTGGTGTTATCATGGGGTCAAAATCTGACTGGCCAACCATGAAACATGCGGTAGAAATGCTGGAAGAGCTTGGTGTGCCACATGAAGTCGAAGTGGTGTCTGCACATCGCACACCAGACAAAATGTTTGACTACGCTTCTAGTGCGCAGTCTAGAGGTTTAAAAGTGATTATTGCCGGTGCAGGTGGTGCAGCGCATTTACCAGGCATGGTCGCTGCAAAAACCATTGTGCCGGTACTGGGTGTACCAGTGCAATCACGCGCCCTTAGCGGACAAGATTCACTGTTGTCAATTGCACAAATGCCAGGTGGAATCCCTGTTGGTACGCTTGCCATTGGTGAATCTGGTGCTAAAAATGCAGGCATTTTAGCGGCGCAAATTGTCGCTAATGAAGACGAGACTATTCGAGAAAAAGTTGCAGCATTTAGAGCTAAGCAAACCCAAGATGTTCTTGACAATCCAAATCCACAAGATTAACCGATGAAAATAGGTGTTTTAGGCGCTGGCCAACTGGGCAGAATGATGGCTATTTCTGGTTACCCATTGAATCACCAATTTGGTTTTTCAGGCAATTCTACTGATGAACCTTCTGCCTTTTTAGGTCATATGTTTGCACTTGGAGACAATAAAGATAACGTTGAGTCTTTGGTTTCTTTTGCCGATGTTATTACTTACGAGAGTGAAAATACCGATGTAGAAATCGTTAAAGAAATCAGCAAGAGTATTACTGTTTACCCTGGTGAAAAATCACTGTTCACCACACAGCATCGTGGTCGTGAAAAAGCTTTGTTTGATCAGCTGGGTATTCCATGTGCGCCGTATCAAATGGTAAATTCTAAAGCTGATTTAACAGTCGCTGTAGAGAAAGTCGGACTACCTGCTATTTTAAAAACAGCAACTGAGGGTTATGATGGCAAAGGTCAGTTTTTAATACGAGATGAAGATCAAATCATTGATGCTTGGCAAAGTATGAATGGCGTTGAATCTATCCTTGAGGGGTTTGTTAACTTTAAACGTGAGCTTTCTTTGATTGCAGTACGCGGTATTAACAATGACCACCGCTATTACCCACTGGTTGAAAATACGCATCATGAGGGTATTTTACGACTCACTATCGCTCCCGCTCAAGACATCGATCCAGAAGTACAAAAAACTGCTGAGCACTATATGCAAACCCTGCTTGATGAGATGGATCACGTGGGTGTTTTAACTATTGAATTATTCGATACTGATAATGGCTTGGTGGTCAATGAGATGGCACCACGTGTGCATAACTCTGGGCATTGGAGTATTGAGGGCGCCAACACTTCTCAATTTGAAAATCATATTCGTGCGATTACAGGCATGCCATTGGGTGATACTACACCCACACATAACTTTAGCGCTATGGTGAATATTATTAGTAAGATTGGCCCGACTGATGTTGTACTTAATATGCCAAATGCACACTTACATTTGTACGATAAAACAGAACGTGCCGATCGTAAGTTAGGGCATATCAATATCACGGCTAGCACTCAAGCAGAGTTGACTAGTAGCATCGAAAAACTAAAAGACTTTCTACCTTAACTTTTGTTAAGTGGTTTAAACCGCTCTGCCAATCCGACTTCTAGTTTATAAGCTTCTTTTTCACTAATGGGTTTGTCACGCAAATGCTGAATAACATGAATCATTTCATGGCAAAAAGCGGTAATAAATTGACTGGCGCTTAAGCTTTGCTCAATATCAATATAGAACTTACCCTCACCTTCATGATCAGTCCAGGCTTGAGCGCCTTCAACTGGTTTAATCTTAAGATCAATGTCAACGAGTTTTTTAATTGCCAATGCTTGCGAACAAAAATAATAAAGGTCTTTGGCTAATTGTTGTTGAGTTTTGGTACCGCCCTCAATATAAATCACTAGCCAAAACGCTTATCCAAATAAGCCATAATATCCGATGATTCGTACATCCAAGTAATATTACCACCCTCTTTAACTCTCAAACAAGGTACTTTAACCTCGCCACCACCCGCCAATAGTTCAGCACGGAATTGGCCGGCTTGAGCGTTACGCGTTTCCATTGGCAAGTTAAGACGCTTGATGGTGCGACGTGTTTTAATACAAAATGGGCAAGCGTAAAATTGATACAACTTTAAAGATTCGACTTGCTTATTAACTTCAGCTTGTTCCGCTTCATTGCGTTTAAGTTTTTTCGGTGAAAAAACCCAATCAATCAATACAATTAATCGACCCAAACCTTCTCTCATTCCTTTAATTAAGATTTTCATTTTTCCTCTCTTGCTTTATATGCTGTTAATGTATTTTCTAATAAGGTTGCGATCGTCATTGGTCCAACACCGCCAGGTACCGGTGTAATCCACGCGGCTTTATCTTTCGCTGAATCAAAATCTACATCGCCAGACAAACTGCCATCATCTAGACGATTAATACCAACATCAATAATAATGGCGCCTTTTTTAATCCAATCGCCCTGGATCATTTTTGGAATACCAACTGCAGCCACAACGACATCAGCTTGCCTGATTTTTCCACTTAAATCCTGAGTTTTACTATTACAAATAGTTACCGTTGCACGTGCATTCAAAAGCTCCATTGCCATGGGGCGACCAACAATATTGGAAGCGCCAACTACCACACAATTTTTACCCACTAGATCAATACCTGTAGTTGCCAGCATCGTCATCACCCCTTTGGGTGTGCATGGGCGCAAATAAGGCTTATTTTGCATTAATTTGCCGATATTCTCACTATGGAATCCATCTACATCTTTTTCAGGAGAAATGGTCTCAATGACTAAATTTGCGTCCAGATGTTTGGGCAATGGTAATTGCACCAGAATTCCGTCAATTTTATCGTCGTTATTTAGTCGTTCAACTTCAGACAATAACTCCACTTGAGTAATACCCTCAGGCTTATTGATTTTCTCAGAATAAAAGCCTACTTCTTTGCAGGCGTTGTCTTTATTACGCACGTAAACTGCGGAAGCAGGGTCATCACCAACTAAAATCACCGCTAATCCTGGTGCTCGACCCACCATAGAAACTTGATCAGCAATAGCAGCTCTTAGCTCTTTTGCAATTTGTTTTCCATCAATAATCACTGTAATGCCTCTCTAACTTTGGCTAAATCTTCAATGGTGTCCACGCCGAATCCAGTTGATGCGCAGGCTGGTGCTACATGAATATCAAAGCCTTCATTCAGTACAGTGAGTTGTTCTAACTTTTCTACTTGTTCGTAGGCTGAGCTATCCATGGTTAAATATTGTTTAATAAAACCTGATCGATAAGCATAAATACCAATATGTTTAAAGCATAGAGATGCATCAAAATCAGACTCTTCTCTGAAAGCGGGAATAGGTGATCGAGAAAAATACAGCGCTTTACCAAATTTATCAAACACCACTTTAACGCAATTTGGATCTAAGTATTGTTCTTGGTTAATGACGTTTTCACACAAAGTCGCCATTTGCATGTCACTATTAGCCAGATTATTAGCCACTTGCTCAATAACACTGGCGCCTAACATCGGCTCATCACCCTGAACATTAACAATAATTTCGCCATCAGTAATTGATAGCTTGTCTAAAACCTCTGCAAGTCGAGAAGTGCCTGAAGTATGGTGATCACCCGTCATGCAGGTGGTAGCGCCAAAATCATTGGCAACAGTTTCAATACGCGAATCATCAGTCGCAATAATCACGCGAGATGCACCACTTTTAATAGCGTTTTCATAAGTGTGTTGAATCAAAGGCTTGCCATGAATATCTTGCAATAATTTTGCGTTCAAGCGAGTAGATGCATAGCGTGCAGGAATGATAACGGAAAAACCCATCAGCTTATTTTTCGTGCCTCTTCAATCAGCAAAACTGGGATGCCGTCATTAATAGGGTAAGCCAAACCGCTGGCTTCACAAACCAGCTCATCACCCACTTGTTTGAGTGGTGCTTTGCTCTTTGGGCAAACTAGCAATTTAAGTAATGCTTCGTCAATCATAATTTCTTTGTTAATTCAGTCAAAAAATCGTCGCTTAATTCAGCCTCAACATGCAAGTACCACATTTGATCTGTTGCGAATTCCTTACATTTTACACAATCCTTAGCGGTCATAAGAATAGGATAATCATCATCAAAGACAAGGTCTGAGCGAGTGAAGGCATGATGATCGGCAAAACTATGTGTTTTTGCCTTAACACCCAATTGCGTTAAAGCGCCAAAAAACCGCTCTGGATAACCGATACCTGCAACTGCGTGGCAAGTTTGTTGATTAAAATAATCCAAAGGTTTTTGCTCATTGGTTGATACATTAACAAACATAATGGGCTTTAGTGTTGAGGTGATTTCACCCGCATACTGTGCACCATTATTAATCACAAAATCCACCAATTTTAATCTTGATTCTAGCTCTCTGAGTGGGCCAGCTGGCAGAAGAAAACCATTACCAAAACGTCGCTTACCATCGACTACAACAATCTCAACTAATCTACCCATAGCGTAATGTTGTAGGCCATCGTCACTAACCACAAGGTCGACATCATGTTTCATGACTAAGTCCGCCACCGCTTGAGAGCGGTCTTTATTAACCATAACGGGTACTTGTGTTTGTTTGGCAATCAACAATGGCTCATCACCAGACTCGCTGGCTTTTGTGTCTTGATTAACAGATAAACTGCCTTGCTCATGAGAGCCACCATAGCCGCGGGAAACCACCCCTACTCGCTTACCCTGTTGCTTAAAATAATTTACCAGCGCAATAACAATAGGAGTTTTTCCGCTACCACCAACAGTAATATTGCCCACCACAATCACGTCTACATTGGAGTTATGAGTGGTTAGTAGCTTTGCCTGATAAAGGAATTTTCTAATACGGGATAGAAGATAAAAGACGCCTGAAACCGGCAACAGTAAATAATTAATAAACCCTCGATTGTTTAGATTCATTACTAAAAAGTTATTCCTACCTTTAAAACGCTAATTATGACAAAATATCAGCACCATGAGTGTTGAATTTAGTATTTCTAACCAATATTTGCGTTCCAATCGTAAAAAGGGCTTTGTTTCTTTTATTTCTGGCGTCTCTATGGTTGGGTTAGTTCTAAGTGTAATGACACTTATTACCGTGTTGTCAGTTATGAATGGCTTTCATAAAGAGCTTAGAGACAGAGTATTGAGTGCTATTTCACATTCAACTATTAATGAATATGACGGCGCACTAAAAGATTGGCAAACGCTCAGGCTGTCTATCAACCAAAATCCACATGTGCTTGAATCATCGCCTTATATTGAGCGCTACGGCCTACTGAGTATTAATGGCAGATCGCAAGGTGTTAGTGTACGAGGCGTTGAGCCAAGCTTAGAAAAAAACACCTCGATCTTGCTTGATAATATTGAAAGTGGCAGCGCTGATTTAACAGGACCTAATATTCTGATCGGTTCTGGCTTAGCGCTGCAGCTCGGTGCAATTATTGGCGACAAAATAACCTTGCTCACGCCTGAGATTTCAAATAGTATTATTGGTATACAGCCTCGTTTCAAACGCTTTACCCTAAGCGGTATTTTTGATGCCGGCATTAATGAGTATGATAACAATCTGGCCTTTATCCACCTAGATCAAACTCAAAAATTATACAACATGAAGAATTTAGTTTCTGGCATTAGACTCAAAGTGGATGATCTATTTGAGGCTAAAAAAATCACCAATCAAGTGGTCAAAAAATTAGGTAATAATCATTATTATGGTACAGATTGGACACAGAAAAAAGCCAACTTTATTAAAGCGCTAAATCTTGAAAAACAAATGATTGGCATTGTTTTATCACTCATTATTGCAGTCGCTGCTTTTAATATTGTTTCAATGATGGTCATGGTGGTGACAGATAAAAAAGCTGATATTGCCATTCTTAAAACCATTGGAATGACACCCAAACGCATCGTTAAATTGTTTTTTTATCAAGGTATCACCATTGGTGTGGTGGGTATTGTTTTGGGTGTTGTTTTAGGGGTTTTGCTGTCACTCAATATCGAATCCGTGGTGAGTGGTATTGAATCCATACTAGGGTTTCAGTTTTTTCCTAAAGATGTGTTTTATATTAATCGCTTCCCTTCTGAGATTCATTTAAGTGATGTGGTTAAAGTAGCCATTGGCGCTTTTGTTTTGGTTATTTTGGCTGCAATCTATCCGGCAAAACGCGCCGGAAAAGTTGAGATTGCCAAGGTGTTAAACCATGAGTGATTTAATTAAATGCCAACAGGTAAGCTACCACTACAATAGTGGCAAAGTCAAAACACCGGTACTTGAGACGCTTAATCTAAGCATTAGCCAAGGCGAATCAATTGCTATTTTAGGTCAATCAGGCTGTGGCAAATCTACACTGCTCAATCTACTAGGTGGAATGAGCCAACCCAGTGCAGGGAAAGTATTCTTAAGTGGCAATAATTTAAGCGAATTAAGCGAAGATCAAATCACCGATTTACGCGCTCAACACTTAGGTTTTGTATTTCAGTTTCACCACTTATTAAAAGACTTTAGCGCTCTGGATAATGTTGCAATGCCGCTGCTGATTCGTGGCGACAACAAGCAAACTGCTTTAATATCAGCTAAGGCATTACTCTCAAAAGTTGGATTAAAAAGTAGGCTTGACCATCGACCTGCAGAGCTTTCTGGCGGTGAACGCCAACGTGTTGCCATTGCCCGTGCTTTAATCACTCAGCCGAGCTGTTTGCTGGCTGATGAACCAACGGGTAATTTAGACGCTAAAAATGCAGCTGACGTATTATCCTTAATGATTGAACTTAACCAAGCGCAAAACTCAGCTTTGGTTATGGTGACACACGATGATAAAATTGCACAACAAATGCAACGAGTATTGATTTTAGAGAACGGGCGACTTAGCGAATCTTAGAATCTGTTCTAACTAGCGTGTTGCTATCATCTACATAGCATAGCTTTGGTGCATAATCTTGCATCTCTTGCTCATCATACTGCGCATAGGCAGCAATAATCAATAAGTCTCCGACATCGGCTTTGTGTGCAGCCGCACCATTGACAGAAATAACACCAGAGTTGTCTTTGCCGCGAATCGCATATGTAGTAAAACGATTGCCATTATTAATATTATAAATTTGGATTTGCTCAAAAGCACTAATACCCACAGTATCTAACAACACACCATCAATCTCACACGAGCCTTCATAATCTAGTTCACTAGCAGTAGTAGTAACCCTATGTAGTTTTGCTTTTAGAAATATTCTTTGCATGATTTTTATTTTAGGCCTGTAGCAAAGCTAATTAGTTATATTTTTTAGGAGTGAAATTTTGCCTTGTAAAAAACAAAAGATCACCCTAAAAATTGGATCATGATGCCGGCGGCGATAGCCGACCCTATCACACCCGCAACATTAGGCCCCATCGCATGCATTAACAAGAAGTTATGAGGGTTAGATTCCAAACCTACTTTGTTTGAAACTCGGGCTGCCATTGGCACGGCAGAAACACCGGCAGAACCAATCAGTGGATTGATTTTGTTTTTACTAAAGAGGTTCATGGTTTTTGCCATAATCACACCACAAGCAGTACCAATAGCAAATGCCGCCATGCCCAATACCAAAATTCCTAAAGTTTCCGCTTGTAAGAATGCATCTGCCATCAGTTTTGAGCCAACAGCCAAACCTAAGAAGATAGTTACAATGTTAATCAAAGCGTTTTGAGTAGTATCACTAAGGCGGTCAACCACGCCAGACTCTTTCATTAAGTTACCAAAAGCAAACATACCTAGTAATGGTGCCGCATCTGGCAACAATAGAGCTACTAGCATCAACAACATAACTGGAAAGATAATCTTTTCTGATTGAGAAACTTCGCGCAATTGCACCATCTCAATTTGACGCTCTTTTTCGTTTGTTAGCGCACGCATAATCGGTGGCTGAATCAGTGGCACTAACGCCATATAAGAATACGAAGCGACTGCAATCGCGCCGAGTAAATCAGGTGCAAGTTTTGATGCTACGTAAATACTGGTTGGGCCGTCAGCACCACCGATAATACCAATCGCAGCAGCGTCAGTTAAACTGAAATCAAAAACACCAATAGCCGTTAGACCGATTGCACCTAGTAAGGTCGCAAAAATACCAAACTGTGCAGCAGCACCGAGTAGCAGTGTTTTAGGGTTGGCCAATAATGGGCCAAAATCAGTCAGCGCACCCACACCCATAAAGATAATTAATGGAAATGCACCAGACTCAATACCGACCACATAAAACACATGCAAAATACCACTGCCTTCAGCAATACCAGCACCTGGGATATTAGCCAAAATCGCACCAAAACCAATCGGCAATAACAACAATGGCTCAAAGTTTTTAACAATGGCCAAGTATAAAAGCAACATACCCACCAACAGCATAAGGCCTTGCCCCCACACCATTTGGTTTAAGCCAGTATTACTCCAAAGTAAATTTAATTGTTCCATGCTAAATTATGCGAGTGTTAATAAAGTTTGCCCTACCGTTACTGAATCACCTTCTTTAACGCTGATATCTGTAACCACACCACCTCGAGCCGCTCTAATTTCTGTTTCCATTTTCATGGCTTCTAGAATAACCAAGACATCGCCCTCATTTACTTTTTGATTAAGCGACACCATGACTTTCCAAATATTACCAGAAAGTGGCGCGCCAATTGGCTCTCCGCCAGTGGCTGGCGCATCGGCAACAATTTCTTTTTCAGCAGGCGCTGCTGGCGCTGTCGTATCAGACGATGCCTTCATTGAGGTCACATCACCACCAGCAGAAACCTCGACCGAGTAAGAAGTGCCTTTAAATGATACTGTGTAAGTGCCTTCTTCACTATCAGGTGCAGCACAAGTGTCTTTAACTTGAGGTATTGGCTCAAAGAAATCAGGGTTGTTACGATTTTCTAAAAACGAAACACCCACTTGTGGGAAAAGCGCATAAGTCAACAAATCGTCAATTTTATTGTCAGCCAAAGTAATATTTTTTTCAGACACAATGGTGTCAAATTCTTGCTCAAGAATATGCATCTCAGGTGCTATGTTGTCAGCTGGACGACAAGTAATAGGCTCACCACCTTCTAACACCTTAGCTTGCAGCGCTTGATCAACAGGTGCTGGCGCCGCACCATATTCACCTTTTAGAATACCGGCAGATTCTTTAGTAATAGTTTTATAACGCTCACCCGTTAATACATTGAGTACCGCCTGAGTACCAACAATTTGCGAGGTTGGGGTGACTAATGGGATATAGCCTAAATCTTTACGTACACGAGGAATCTCTTCCATGACTTCATCAATTTTGTCTGATGCGTTTTGCTCACGGAGTTGGTTCTCCATGTTAGTTAGCATGCCACCTGGTACTTGTGAAAGCAAGATGCGTGAATCTACACCTTTGAGTGAACCTTCAAATTGAGCGTACTTGCAACGAATAGGCCTAAAGTAAGCATCAATTTCTTCTAATTTTTCTAAATCTAGGCCGGTTTTTCTTGGGCTGTTTTCTAAAATAGAAACCACAGAATTGGTCGCAGAATGGCCATAAGTCATACTCATAGAGCCAATCGCTGTATCAACACGGTCAATGCCTGCTTCAACTGCCTTAACAATGCTAGCTGTCGACAACCCTGTGGTCGCATGAGCGTGCAATTGAATTGGGATATCAATCGCCGCTTTTAATTCCTTAACTAAATCATAAGCAACGTAAGGCTGTAATAAGCCTGCCATGTCTTTAATACAAAGCGAATGCGCACCCATATCTTCAATCTCTTTAGCCATGTCAATCCAAGTTTGCATATTATGCACCGGACTTACAGTGTAAGAAATCGTACCTTGTGCGTGCTGACCCAGCTTAATGGTTTGATCAGTGGCTGTTTTTAGGTTGCGCATGTCATTCATCGCATCAAAAATACGGAAAACATTCACGCCGTTTTCAACACAACGATCAACAAACTTGCGCACAACATCGTCACTATAGTGACGATAACCTAATAAGTTTTGCCCTCTAAGCAACATTTGCTGAGGTGTTTTTGGCATTACTGCTTTAATTTCACGGATTCTATCCCAAGGATCTTCACCCAAATAACGAATACAAGAATCAAAGGTTGCGCCGCCCCACGACTCCATTGACCAATAGCCAATTTTATCTAGCTTATCTGCAATTGGTAGCATGTCATCAATGCGCATACGCGTTGCGAACAATGACTGGTGCGCATCTCTAAAGACAAGCTCAGTAATTTCAACTTTACTGGCTGTTGCCTTGTCGGCCTTTCTGGTTATATTTTTTAAAAAATTTAACATTATGTCTACGCCCCTCTGTGCATCTTGATGGCTTGCTCAATGACAAACTTAGTTTCTTCGTCTAACTCGTCTTTTAAGCTTAAATTGCCATCATCATGGTTATCGTCATCTTGAGATGATTGTCGCTTGTTTATTTTTTGGATAATAAATGACATGGTTTTAGTCACAAACACTAACAAAGTTAAGAACAGAAATACAAAACCCATACCAAACAAGGTAAGGTTGAGTGCTTCTACAATAAGTTCTGTTTGTTGTTCCATATTCATTTTTTATCTATTAATTTGGTACCGATGGACGGGGTCGAACCGTCACTCCGTGAGGAACCGGATTTTGAATCCGGCGTGTCTACCAATTCCACCACATCGGCAATAAATGTTTTACTTATGTCTAAAAGTAATTC
>Ga0209559_1000403_pt1 | contig 30034 bp, 26 predicted proteins | sample SaaInlV_110m_DNA_FD_184677 | JGI IMG/M metagenome (GOLD analysis project Ga0209559, IMG submission 184677) | Marine microbial communities from expanding oxygen minimum zones in the Saanich Inlet - Saanich Inlet SI074_LV_165m_DNA (SPAdes) (version 2) | ecosystem: Environmental > Aquatic > Marine...
GCCTTGACGGTATCAAACAGTGCGGCATCCTCTCCGGGGTGTCCCGCCGGGGCCATCCAGTTGGCGGAGAAGCGCACCTGCTTCAGGGCTGAAATCCGCGAGGCCGCAATATTGGTCAACGCCTCACCAATCGCCATACGTCCAGAGGCGGCTGGATGGATCAGTGCCGTCGGGGTACATTCGCCCAACGCGGTTGCCTCACCGGTATGGGTATCAAAGCTGGTTGCGGTCACAGCCACATCCGCAACCGGCACCTGCCAAGGGCCAACCATCTGATCGCGCGCAACCAATCCGGTTACGCTGCGATCTCCAATGGTGATGAGGAAAGATTTATTGGCCACGGTAGGCAGACGCAGAACACGATAGATCGCCTCACTGAGGTCAATCTCTGCGGTCTCAAATTCAGGTTTATGAAAGGTCTGGTGTTTCACCTCTCGTAGCATCTTCGGCGGCTTACCGAACAGTACATCCATCGGCAAATCAATGGGGCTGTTATCAAAGTGGCCATCCCCAACCACCAGCTGCTGCTCTTGGGTTGCCTCACCAATCACCGCATAGGGGCAGCGCTCACGCTCACACAAGGCCTGGAACTCTTCGATCCGTTCCGTAGAGATGGCAAGGATATAGCGTTCCTGCGCCTCGTTACACCAGATCTCCAGTGGAGACATACCCGGCTCATCATTGGGAACCGTACGCAACTCAAACTTACCCCCACGCCCACAGTCGTTAACAATTTCGGGTACCGCATTGGAGAGCCCACCCGCACCCACATCGTGGATGGAGACAATGGGATTCTCTTCACCCAACTGCCAGCAGCGGTCAATCACCTCCTGACAGCGGCGCTCCATCTCTGGGTTGCCACGCTGTACAGAAGCAAAATCAAGGTTCTCGGAACTCTTGCCACTGGTCATCGAGGAGGCGGCACCACCACCCAAGCCGATCAACATCGAAGGGCCACCCAACACCACAATCTGAGTACCGGGTGGGATCTCATTCTTCTCTACATCAGGGCGGCGAATGTTCCCCATTCCCCCAGCCAACATAATAGGCTTGTGATAACCACGCACCTCAGCACCACTGGGGCCGGGCACCTTCTCCTCAAAGGTACGGAAGTAGCCATTAATCGCTGGACGACCAAACTCGTTATTAAATGCGGCTGCACCAATCGGTGCCTCCAACATAATCTCTAGCGCTGTAACAATCCGTGAGGGCTTGCCGTGATCGGTCTCCCACGGCTGCTCTGCACCGGGGATACGTAGATTGGATACGGAGTACCCCGCCAGTCCCGCCTTGGGCTTGGAGCCACGTCCAGTGGCACCACCATCACGGATCTCACCGCCAGCACCGGTGGCTGCACCGGGGAAGGGGGAGATTGCGGTAGGGTGGTTGTGGGTCTCTGCCTTGTAGACAATATCGATCTCCTCCTCCTGAGCCTGATACTTTCCACCCTTGGGAAAGAAGCGCTCACCTCGGGAGCCTGCAATAACAGCGGCGTTGTCCTTATAGGCAGAGAGCACCCCTTCACTATTGTTGTGATGGGTATCGCGAATCATCCCAAACAGGGTCTCTTCACGCGACTGCCCATCAATGATCCAGTCGGCATTGAATATCTTGTGGCGACAGTGCTCCGAGTTCGCTTGGGCAAACATCATCAGCTCGATATCGTTGGGGTTACGCCCCATCGTCCTGAAGTTCTCAACCAGATAGTCAATCTCATCCTCAGCCAGTGCCAGCCCCAGTTCGCCATTGGCCTGTTCCAGTGCTGCATGGCCGCCCCCAAGAATATCAACACTGATCAGTGGCGCAGGTTCAGTGGTGGTAAAGAGCACCTCTGCATCATCCGCAGACTCCAGTACCGCCTCGGTCATGCGATCATGGATAAGCGAAAGCAGGGTAGCCTCACTCTTCTCATCCAGCGCCTCATCCAACTCAATACCCCAGAGAATACCGCGCTCGATACGGTGCACCTGTTCCAGCCCACAGTTATTGGCAATATCTGTTGCTTTGGTCGCCCAAGGGGAGATCGTTCCCAAACGGGGGACAACCACCCACTGACGTCCCGTAACCACCGTATCATGATGAGAGGGACCATACTCCAGCAGACGATTCAGTATAGTCTGCTGCGCATCGCTCAATGCACTATGGAGATCCACAAAGTGAAGCCACTGCGTGGTGACCCCTTTGACTGCTGGCACCGCTTCTGCGAGCTGGCATACCATTTTTTCCACACGGAACCGAGACAGCGCCGGCCCTCCCTGAATCATCAACATATCCTTATCCTTTCTTCTTAACCACGAGCGGCAGTGACACTCTCATCTCTGCCCCCTGATTGATTCCTTTACTATTCGCTCGGATATCGCCACCAATGCTGCTGGCGAAGTTGGCACTGGCATGCAGCCCAAAACCGGAGCCTGTCGATTTGGTTGTAAAACCAAAATGAAACAGCGACTCTGCAACCTCTGGATCAATACCCGCACCATTATCTCGTACCGTTAACAGGAACATCTCATCCTGTTGAGGTACCACATACACGTCAATACGCCCTTTTAGTGAGGGTTCTTGTTTCATGCGCAGCCGAATCGACTCCATACTATTTTTGAACAGGTTCAACAACATTTGAATCAGAGGGTTTCTAGGCAGCATGACATGCTCTATCGACGGATCAATCTCTAACTCAAAAGAGATATTGTAACGCTCTAGGCTGTCGTGAATCATCTCCATACTGTCTAAAACTGTCCCACGCAGTGCAAATTGGGTGATATGTGTCCCCCCTCGGGTTGCACTCTGCTGTAGAGAGATGATCTCTGAGATATGGCTGATACTCTTACCCAGCTTGGACTCTACAAGACTCAGCCCCTCCTCTCCGCTCACATCCTTCACCACTTTTGCGGTTGAGGTAAATACTTTCTGCCCCCACTCAATCTCTTTAAACAGTGACTCTGAATCTATCGAGTCCCTCTTATCGAGCAGCTGCTGCATACGCTCTGCCCCTTGCTGCAGCCCTTTCTCAACAACACTCAACCCTTTATTAAACCCCTTTAATTTGATGGTTTGGCTGGTTGCCCCGGTAATCGTATTGCCGATATTATGCAAAATAGAGGCGCTCATCTCCGCAATGCCCGCCTGAAAGGCTGCATCTTGCTCTTGTTGCTCCATCCGTTTGCGCTCTGTCAGATCTCGGCACACTAAGACGGAATGCGCAGAGACCTCTCCATGCAGAGTCAAGAGTGAGCGTGAGAGCAGCACGGAGATCTTTTCCCGGTCCGCTGTCTTCATCAACACCTCTTGATCCTGAAATGCACCTTCGGGAAGCAGCTCAAAGAGGGCGCTCTCCTGACTATCCAGGACCTGTTCAAACGAATATCCACTCAATGCACTGAATGCAGGGTTGCAGTGTTCAATCTTCCCCCGTTCACCGAACACCAACACCCCCTCTCCCATCGAAGCGAGAATCTCATTGAGATTTTTTAAAGAGGTGGTGGTGTGGAGCCCTTCAGTCATTCGATTAAAGGCCTCCGCCAACTGCCCTAACTCATCCTCACGTGACAGCGGTGCCCTGACACTAAAGTCTCCAGAGCGAACCTGTCGAAAGCAGTCCACCAAGTGCCCAACCGGGTTGACGATAGAGGCCGCTCCGCGCCACGCCACCCAAAAAATAACCAGAGTCAAGATAGCCAGACTCAACAACGTACGCTGCAGTAGCTCGGTGGCATCGGCCAGTGCCTGCTCTCGATTAATTTTGGCGACCAACCCCCACCCCAGACGAGTGACGGGTGCCCACGCTGCCAACACCTCATTCTGTTGATAATCTTTCGTGCGCCCCGACCCTACACTGCCGTTCAACGCAGACTGCATGGGCAGTGCTTTCTCCTCTCCCATCTTGATCTCTTTCTGCTGGGGGGATTCACTGGAAAACAGCAGCTCATTAAGAAAGGTAAGCGCCCCTCCGACCCTCATCCCCAACACCACTTCACTGCTCTCACCCAACCCCTGCCGATCTTGTACGATGGTATTGATACGATCGAGTGGGAACTGGAACAGCAACACCCCCAACTTTTGCCCCTCTCGGTCGAGTACCGGTGAGGCAAAAAATCCTGCTGGCTGATAGAGAGAGGGGAGGTAGGCCTCCACTCCCTCCATCACCACCGCATCTCCATCCTCTTCCGCCATTGCAGCACGCCATGCGCGCCCCAAAGCCGTGTCTCGGTGTGGACCACTCGCCAGATTGGTGCCAAAATCGACCTCTTTCGTAACGCTATAGACCAGATTCCCCTCTAGGTCGGCCAAGAATAGATCATAGTAACCAAACTCTTGTCGGTATCCACGCACAATGGGGTGGAGTTCTCGATGGGCTTGACTGTATACACTGCCATCGCCTGCATCATCCAGCCACTCTCGATTCCCCCCCTCAAATGGGTTATCGACCAGGTAGAGCACTTGTGCACGATGTGCCGCATGTCCATGAGGAATAATCTCCTCAGCGCCCTGTGGAGAGGCCACGGTCTGCTGCTCCAGAGAGGGCAGCAGTTGCCGCTTATAGTAGTGGTTGAGCGACGCCATCAAGTTGAGTTCCAACTCCTCCTGCAAGGCTCGCCTCAACGCCTCACCATCGTTGTGGTCTACAGCACCTACTCCCAGCATGGAGTGCTCATAACCATGATCCAGCGCTTGAAAGGCGGGGGTCAACCGCTGCAGCCCATCCATCATTAACGGGCTTCGAGAGAGCGTGCGTGCCTGTCCCTCCATCTGCTGAAAGTAGGTATCAATTTCTCGCACTTTGAGATCTCGCAGGGCAACCATCTGCTCCATCTCTTTCTCTACCAGTGCTTGACTGGCCTGCTGGTAGCCCAGACCACCAAAGAGCGCCAACGGCACCCATCCCAGCAGAATCAGAATCAGCAACAGCCGGTATCTAAGACTTAAAACGGGGCGTTTCCGGTAACGGCTTGAATCAGTCACTCAACAACGGCTTCCAGTCCGCTGCAGCAAGCCGTAGAAAACCTTTCGCTCCTGCTACCGTTGTAACGACTAAATCAGAGCCCTGATATCCATTACGGGTAAAGTCAATCTCCACCCCTCCCAAATCATATTGGCTACTGCGAATAGCGTTGAGGAAGTGGTAACGGCTGGGGGGAGACTCCATCTTTTGCAGCGCATTGAGTACCATCTTTCCAACCAGATACCCTTCCAGAGAGACCAAGCCAAACTCGCTGCCCAGCGCCCTCTTCGCAGCCTCAATAACCGGTAGCTTCTCTTCAGGCAGAGGCACCACCTGCGTCATAATTACACGCTTCAACAACCCTTTTTTCTTTAACTGGCGATGCAGGTGGTCCGCTCCGGTGAAGGAGACTGCCGAGACCAGCCACGACTCACCACTCTTTCGTGCCTGCTCAACAAAGTGAACAATATTGTCATAGGCCCCTACAGTAACCACCATTTTGCAGGTATAACCACTCTTCTCTTCCCAGTGCTTTAGTGATTTATAGCCATTCAGCACATTGCGGGTATTTCGGCGGTACACCCCCACTGGCCCGATATAGTTTCGTGCTGGATTGACCCCTTTTTTTCTCAACACCTGACTCAACGCACCCAGCTGTTGCTTCTGTGCTCCCATCTGTCCCAAAGCCGCAACGACCCCCTGCAGCCCAGCCATACCATAACCATCATTCTGCACATAGGCACACACTTGGCCGGTAGAGATTCCCCCTTGCTCTATCGCTTGGCGAATCACTGCCGCCGTCTCTTGCAGGTAGCTGGCTCGGTAGTTGATGACATCCCCTTTGCCTGGACGCAGAATATCGGCTCCGGTAAAGAAGCCAACGGCGGGTATCCTCTCCTGTTTCAGCATCGGTAGCGTAACCTTAGCGGTACCTACATTGCCCACCATTAGAAAAATACCCTGCTGTTGCCGGATCAGTTTTTGAACCGCTGGAACCGTTTTTGAGGGCTCGTAACTATCATTACGATAGTGAATCTCAACCGTCCGTTTTCCCACCTGCTGTCCGTTCAGAGCGGCATTCAATCCATACCGCATGCTTTGGCCTAGCCCTTGTGCCTTTCCTTTCAAGGCAAGCACTGAACCGAGGTGAATCTTTTCTGGAGTCACTCCACTCCCTGCTGCCACCCCCTGTAGATGGAACATCACTCCCCCCAACAACAGGAACCATCGTAGTTGTATATTCATATTTTCAGAACACCTTCGTATTAATCGCACAGGTAAACATTTGCAGAATCAGCCCCCACTTTCTCTGCAACGATTCACAACCGTATCTTTACACTCTTTCACTACAGAGACAAATTTTGAATAGCCGACTCCAATTCCAGCCGAGCAAACGGCTTGTAGTTGAAGTAGATGGGCGCAGTCGGCAGGGCTGTTTTCAGCGTCTGCTCAGAGTGATCTGAAAATGCGGTAACGAATACAATCGGTAACTTAGGCTGTATTCTACGGACCTGAACCGCCGTCTCTTTACCATCCATCCCCGGAGGCAAACGCATATCCAGAAATAGTAGCTGAAAGGGGTCAACCGATTGAAGTGCTCCCTGTATCTCCTCCACCGCTGCCTCCCCTTGGTCAACCAAGGTGACATCGCAGCTCTCTCTGGTTTTTTTCTGCTGATCTTCCACCTCAACCAGCGACATCAACTCTGAAAGCATGTGTTCATTTTTCTGTGCTTCCGACTTTACCCCCAATAGCTGCCGATAGAGCTGCAACACGCTGGAATCATCATCAACAATCAAGACTTTTTTATCGCAGTTCATGGTTTAACTCACTCTTGGAAATAGATTTTTGAGAGGGGCCTTGCTGTAACAGCCCCTACCGATGGGGTAAGTATAGCTTCTCCCTTTTCAATCAACAAACCCCTCGCCCATCAATAAATCAAAGAGCTCAAAAACCGACTAACTACGATCAGCCATCCGCTGCGGCAGTCGAACCACGACCTTTGCACCGCAATTGATACCATCACTCTCTACAGCAACTCTTCCTTCAACCCCCTCCACGAAATTAGCCACTGAGTGTAGCCCAAAACCAGAGCCTCGCTCTTTACTGCTCTCACCAAATTTAAAAACCTCTTTGAAACGCTCTGGCTCTATGCCTACACCGTTATCTTTAACTACAAGCCGCACCGCTTCACCGTCTGGTGAGACCTGAATCTGGATCGCTCCACTCAGCTGCTCATCGGTTTGCTTACGCTCATCAATACTCTCAATGCTGTTCTTAACCAAGTTGAGCAGCATCTGAATCATTGGATTTCTAGGCAAGTAGAGCGCCTTCAGTAGTGAATGAATATCCACCGACACTACAATACCTCGCCTCTCTATCCCCTCCTCAATCATACTCAAGGTATCGGTGATCATCTGCTCAATACTGAACTCACTGGCTGTCAGTACTGGGCGAGAGACACCTCGCTGCATCTGAATAATCTCTGCCACATGTTGGTTGGCTCGATTCAATGCACCCAGTCCATCCAGCATACTCCCCTCTTCACCCACCACCTCCGTCAGTATCTTTGCTGCCCCCTGCAAAACCTTGTCCACTTTTTCAACCTGAGCATCACTGAGTGGCCCCGCCTCTGTCCATTCATGAACCGCACCGAACACCTTCACCAGCCCCAGCAGATTTTTACGCTGCTGCTCAATCTTTAACAGGTGCCCCTGTCCTCCGGTAACCGTATTCCCAATATTGTGCAAAACCGAAGCACTCATCTCTGCAATCCCCGCCTGAAATGAGGCGTACTGCTCCAGACGGTTACGCTCATCAATCTCTTGCCTCAACTGCTCATTAAAGTAGAGCGTATGCAGCGCATGGGAAGCGATAGGCATCATCCGTTGCATCAGAGAGAGGTGCGTCTTATTGAAGTAGGCACGCTGGCGACTGACGCAGCAGAGTATGATAGGGCGATCCACACCAGGAAAGGAGATCAACAGTACTGAACCACACTTCTGCTGCACCTCCTCGGACTGCTGTTGCCACTCCTCAACCTTAAGCACACTAAACAGCATCACGGGGTGCCCTGCCAGCGCCCGCTTGAAGATCTTACCCCCCACCCACTCTCGCTCCCTGAACAGCGGATCGGTAGCCCCAATGCAGTCCAGTTTTTCACACTCCATACTCTTCTGTTGTGGAGAGAGGATAAAGGCATCTTCACACTGAAGCTGCTCTGTAACCATCTTTAACAGCTGCCCCAACATATCTTCCGTACCTGTGGCGCTGGTAATAATCTCCAGCCCCTCCAGCAGGCTATTAGCCTGCTCCCGCAGCAGTCGCTCCTTTTTGCGCGAGCGATCAAGATTGATCAACGCCTCACGTACAACCTCATTGTCTACTGCTTTAATCACAAGATAGGGGGCAAGCGTTAAATCGGCTGATTACTGAAGGCGACAATAGAGATCATCAAATTTCCATGTGCATTGTCATTGGCAATAAAGCAGCCTTGCTCTCCAAAGGTGAAGACCCCGACAAAAGGCTGGTCATTAAGTGCCTCTCGAATATATCCAGAGACCTCATCCATCTTTGGCTGAACCGTCAACATACAACCCGCGCAGTAGATTGCCAGACCGCCAATCAGCTGCTCCGACTTAAAATCACCCGCCTCTACAGCGGCTTCGGTCACTCGACCCGCTCGACTCACCAGACTATCAATGGTGCCTTGCATCAGCGTCAGTGTCTCCCCCTCTTCGAGGTTAGAGAACAGTGTCAGCCCTCCATCTGCCGTCACCCCGTCGGGATGAGAAAGCTTGTAGTAGGGAAGCCCCCCCACCTCTCCCACCACTCGCCCCAGAGGGAATAGTGTGGTCAGTGCCAATACATTTCCCCCCTCAGGCAACATTTCTGTAATCGCCCCCTCGGTCCATTCGTTGTAGACCTCAGCTGCAGGTCGTCCATCAATCTCCATCAATGTGCGTCCCTCACAACGGGTTACGATACCTGTGGTATCTGTTGGATCATAACCACTATGAAAGGCGTAGGAGATCTGAGTAGAGGGGAACAGCACTGATACCACCACCGCATCAGACCACTGTTCACCATTGGCAATCTGTGACCAGTTACCCGTTACGGTGTTATCTCCACTACTACCACCAGCAATCGGCACATCAGCCCCAATCACCGACTCGATACCCGCAATCAACGCCTCTTCCCGCCCCGGTGCGCCATTGATCCAGACCAGCGTAGGCACCTCTCCAATACGGTTAGAGCGCTCCAGCGCCATCTCCAACGCCTCAACTGCCGCCCCCTCTGGATCATCACCAATCACCGCAGCCCCTGTGCCATAATCTCCCTCAGGGTCATCAATAGCCCAGAGGCTCACCCCCACCCCCTCCTTACTGTGAAAACCAGTTTCGGTCATCGCCCCGAGGCAGGAGCTCGCGCCATGAACCTGCACCTCTTCCCCAGCAGATGCACGTAACAGGCGGCTCATTTCAGCGCTATCATGAGTATCAGAGTAGTAGGCCATCAGCAGACTGGGCGCTCTGCCCAGCTGCTCATGGAGCGAGCTATAACACTCAGCTATGGCACTCTTGGTGTTCTCTTCGGTTGATGATGCTGTTGCAATTTTCATAACTCCCCCTTCCCTATTTCAATCAAAAATGAATCAAAAAAACAGACTGCTATGCGACTGGAAATAGCCCTTGATGTGCAATGCCTTGACGCGGCTTTGCCATCATCTCAGCTACCGTTTCACGCCACTGCAGGTAGTGTGCAGTCTCTTTGTGAGCTACGGCACCTGCAGCCGTTGCATACGCTTCATAAAGGATAAACTTGGTGGCATCTGCTGCATCTTGCAAGACATCAAAGCGGCGATTCTCTGGCTCTTGAACCGATGCCCGATGATTTTTTTCAGTGGCCGCAACAAAGGCATCTACCGACTCTGGCTTAACGTAAACATGGACAATGGTTGTATGCACCCTCTGCTCCTTTCTGCTTAAATTCTTCTACTGACAATTGCTGAAAACTCGGCCTCGGTCAAGGTAATCGGGTTGGCTTTCTGGTCTGACCGTTGCAAAATATCGCTTAGACCCGCCTGACTTACACCCAGTGTTCCCAGACGCGGGATCTGTAGCCGCTCCACCCACTCTATCAGCCCCGCAGAGACGCGATCAAGCGCTGCGTCCTCTCCCATACCCGCTTCACAGAATCCCAGCTTCTCTCCAATTATAACGTATTTTTTCAACGCACCGGAGCTGGGGTCACGGGAGCGCAACGCATCAATATTAATGCGGTTGGCCTCTCCCAACAATGTCCCACAAACCACACCATGTGCAATGGGGAAGAGACCTCCAATCGGCCCCGCCAATCCATGCACGGCACCGAGCCCCGCATTGGCCAAAGTAATACCCGATACCATCGATCCATAGGCCACAGCACTACGTGCCGCTGCATCCTCACCCGCAGACTCCCATAGCGGAATCAGCCCCTGTCCCATCTGCTCAATGGCAGAGAGCGCCAATCCATCAGTGAATGGCGAGGCCTTGGTTGAAAGGTAGGACTCCAGCAGCTGGCTGAGCGCATCACAGCCATTGGCCGCAATCAGCGATTGAGGGGAGGTGGCGAGGAGATCTGGATCAACAATCGCCACTTGCGGCACCAGTGAGGGGTGGCGAAATGATTTCTTAAAGCCCTGCTGGTGATCCACCAACACCCCATTCATACTCGCCTCGGAGCCGGTTCCTGCGGTTGTCGGCACCGCAATCAGTGGCAGTGAACGCCCATCATGGACTTTTCCTCGCCCGACCCCCTCCAGATACTCCATCACCGAGTCACCCGTAGGTAGCAGCCCTGCAACACACTTGGCCGCATCGAGCACACTGCCACCGCCGATGGCCACCACCAGATCAATTTCTGTACCACGCTGTGCAGTAACTATCTGGTCCACTACTGTTGGGGAGGGTTCACCCGAGACCTCTGCTCTAGCGACCAGCACCACTCCCGCCCGTTGCAAAAGATCCAAAATTCCGAAACGCTGATCCAGCAACTCAAAAGAGGCCGCCCCAGTGATCAGCAGTATGCGTTGCCCCCACTCACACACCTGCTCACCCAGCACTGAAATGGCCCCGGGAGAGAAGTGCAGTGCGGGGAGCCGTGCGACTTGAAAATTCATGCCACTGAGCGCCACTCAAACCCCTCTTGCTGGTCAGCCACAACAATCCAATCCTGTTCACACTGCAGTACACCCTGAATCGCTGCGACTGCCCGATCTCTACAGTTGTTCTGCTCACTTAGATGCATCACCACCAAGTGTTGTAGCTTTGAGGTATCGATCTGTTCCAACAGCGCTGCGGCCTGACGATTATTCAGGTGCCCCAAGCGCCCTGAGACCCGCTGCTTAAGGTATTGCGGATAGGGCCCCATCGCTAACAGATCAAGGTCATAGTTGCACTCCAGTAGCAGCGCATCACAACCACCCAACTGACGCTCGATATGGGGAGTCACCTCTCCCACATCGGTCAACAGCCCCACTCTTTGCTGACCATTGGAGAAGGTAAACTGCAACGGCTCTTTGGCATCGTGTGGGACATGGTAGGGGGTCACCTCAATTTCACCGATGGTAAACGGCTCATGACCACAGACAATACGCACCGAATCGAACAACCCCTCACGGCGCTCTGCCTCACGCGCAGTACCACTCGACATCCAGACTGGAATCCCCACTTTATGAGAGAGACGACGCACCCCCCCAATATGATCACTGTGTTCATGGGTCACCAGAATTGCATCCAGATCTTCAATCGAGCGCCCCAGACGCTCCAGCCGCAACTGTGTCTGCTTCAGCGAGAAACCACAGTCGACCAGCAGCGTAGTCTTACCACTTTCGATAAGCGTTCCATTGCCTTTGCTACCGCTGCCTAGAGAGGCAAATTGCATCATCAACCCTCAAACAAAACCAAATTGAACGCTGAGCACTCCAGTGAGCGCTCAGCTTCTCTGAAGAAAGTAGGCTACTTCAACTGCTCATGCAACAGCGTCAGGATGCGTCGAGCCGTGCCTGATCGATCCACCTTGCCACTGTTATCCAGAACCAGAATACGGCTCACCTCTTTATGGCTCTCAACCCGAATCTGGTACTCCCCTTCCGCAGGCTGATCTTCTCCACCCCAGAACTTGAGCTTATCGAGAATTCCCTTCTGCTCATTATCCTTAAATGGGTCGATGTAGCGCACATAGTAAACCCCCTTGGTGCGATCTCGATCCTCTACAGTAAAGCCGACACGATCCAGCGCATGGCCCGCTCTACGCCAAATGCGCGGAAACCCCTCTTTGATCAGCAGGAAGCGTTCGCCACCCTTCGTATCCACAATACGGGCACGCTCAACCACCCCTTTCCCTTCCAGCTCAGATAGCGTGGCATTGGCTCTGGAGGACTCCATCCCCAGGAAGGACATGATACGGCTCAACAGCTCTGCCTCAAGCTCTGGCATTGCAGGCTGTGGTTGCCACACAAAGCTCTCACCAGCAGGAACCTCTTCCATGCGGCGATGGCTGAGATAGAGCTCAGTCACTCCACTCTGCTCGGAGCGCTCCAGACGCAGGCGGAATTTATCTCGGGTACCGGTGGAGTAGACCGCATCAATCGCCTTACTCAGCAGTCCACGGATGGGACCGTCCGCAATTTCGGCACGGTTCTCGGCCCAGTCGGTCTCCATAATCCCGATACGTGGATCTTCACGATTGATGAGGAAACCATTCTTCATCCAGAACTCACGTAGCTTCGACCACAACTGCTCTGGTGTGGCCTGAATCTCCAACCAGCGCTGATCGCCATCACGCACCACACGGATCTCTTTCTGTATTGGCATCACCTCAGCGGTTCTTTGGATCAAGCCACCGGCACCACCATCAGATTCATAGCTCTTTAGCGTGGTCACACCACCGGGAACCTGATAGAGGTCCTGCATACTGGCTGTGGTTAGATCTGGAGGTACCTCCAGTGGCTGCACCTCAACGCTGCTCTCATAGCTCAGCTCTTTTTTGTAGGCTTCATAGCTGTCCACCGCCTCATCAACCGTACCGCAGGCAGAGAGGGTTGCGGCACTCAGTAGCACCGTTGCTGTTTTTATCTTATTCATTGCTTTTCCTTCGCCACTTACCCTTGTTGAGCTGCGGCAATCGCATCACGAACAGGCTGACGGAATGGTTCGGAGAGTGGTGTCAGGGGCAGTCGAATACCGACATTGATCTTACCCATCTCATGTAGTGCCCACTTCACTGGAATGGGGTTCGCCTCCAAGAAGAGATCACGGTGCAGAGGTTTTAGCGGTTCATTCAGCGCATGGGCCTGTGCCTGATCCCCTGCTGCTGCTGCCACACACATTTGGTGCATCTGCGCTGGCATGACATTAGCTGTAACCGAGATGGTGCCATGCCCCCCCTGCAAGATAAAGTCGGTACAGCTGGAGTCATCCCCACTATAGAGTTCAAACCCTTCACTCATCACCGCACGAATCTGTTCGAGACGGGAGAGGTCACCGGTAGCCTCTTTCACGCCGATAATATTACTGACCGCAGATAAGCGCCCAATGGTCTCCGGCAGCAGATCACACGCCGTACGTCCTGGTACGTTGTAGAGAATCTGAGGGATATCGACCGCCTCAGCCACCGCCTTGTAGTGAAGGTAGAGCCCCTCTTGCGTAGGCTTATTGTAGTAGGGGGTGACCAGCAGTGCGGCATCGGCCCCCTGCTCTTTGGCACAGCGGGTGAGGTCAATCGCCTCCTGGGTTGAATTGGCTCCGGTTCCGGCAATCACTGGGATCCGCCCATTAGCCCGCTCGACAACTCGACGAATCACCTCACAGTGCTCCCCCTCATTGAGGGTTGCGGACTCTCCGGTGGTACCCATTGCAACGATGGCATCGGTACCCGACTCCACGTGAAACTCGACAAGCTGGTCGAGTGCCTTCCAGTCCAGTCCACCCTCTGCATCCATTGGGGTGACCAGGGCCACCATACTGCCTTGAAACATGGTTACATTCTCTCTATTCATTGGTTTATTTTCTGTAATTCGTCAATGGTACTTCTGCGAAGGTGGGGTGACAAGATATACTCTCTAGTTATGGACAAGACAGCAACGACAGATAATCTGGTAATCACCGCAATCGGTGAGGATCGCCCCGGCATCATCAATGCGTTATCGAAGATGGTTCTGGAGCAAAAAGGGAACATTCTCGACAGCCGCATGACGGTACTGGGGGGGGAGTTTGCCATTCTGTTGCTGGTCTCTGGCAAGTGGGACACCATTGCCCGACTGGAGACCACACTGCCTAAGTACCAGGATAAGCTAGAGCTGACCATCCTCACCAAGCGCACCACCAAGCGCGCCGCTAAGGTGCAGTACCTTCCCTATCATGTAGAGGTGATCTCAATTGATCACCCCGGTATTGTTCACCAAGTGGCCGACTTCTTCTCCTCACGTCAGATTAATGTTGAGGAGATGAATACCAGCAGCCAGCATGCCCCGCACACCGGAACCCCTATGTTCGTTCTGAATATGGTGCTGGGGGTGCCACAGAAGGAGTCCATCACTCAGCTACGCGAGAGTTTTCTCGACTTCTGCGATGAACAGAGCCTAGATGGACTGCTAGAGCCGATCAAATAAAATTCACAAGAGATCAAAAATTTACCGCTCTCTTTGGCTGTGATAGTTGAAGAAAAGCACAGATCACACTATAGTCTCGCTGTTATGAGTAAATCACTCCCCCCTTCCGACGAAATTTGGCGAACTGAGATTCAACAGCTGGAGCACCGCATCCACGAGCTGATCAATCTCTGCGGCAATTTGCGCGAAGAGAATCGCGGACTGCGCAGTAAGGTACAACGGGTTACCAGTGAGCGAGATCAGCTCCACGAAAAGAATGAGTATGCCATCCGCAGTGTAGAGTCGATACTCGCCTCAGTTAGGGTACTGGAGAAGAGTCATGAGTGAAATCACCCCGGTATCCGTCACCGTTCTGCAGAAAGAGTACAAGATTGCATGCCCTCCTGAACAGCAGGAGGCACTGGTTGAGTCCGCTGCGCTGGTTGATAAAAAGATGCGTGAAATTCGCGGTCAGGGCAAAAGCATTGGACAAGACCGTGTTGCCATCATGGCTGCCATCAACATCGCCTACGAACTACTGCAGTCACAGGGCAACCAAAACGGTGGGATCGAAGAGATGACCATTGAGGTGAATCGCCTCAGAGAGCAGGTAGAGGATGCACTGTTTCAGGGGCGCCAGCTAGAGCTGGGATAAATCACCACTTTGAAGCAAATCAAGGGTTGCTTTTTTCTGTCAACAGGTGTAATTTATATACCCATAAGATTTGGTGTCTAACTACGGTATTCGACCACTGGGACTCGATCCCTGGTCCTTAAATTATGACCCCGGGAGCCGATCTCATTAAGGAAGTGTGCAGGTCCATTTTTTATGGAAAGCCTAACTCCTTAATCCAGGCTCCCCCCCTTGAACTTTAGGTTCAGGGGCGCAGACCCAGCCGGTACCGCGGTTGACACCACCCTATTTTTTCTATGACTTCTACCGCGAAGCTTCGCAAATCCATCCGCAAAAAGAGAGCCGCACTGAGCGAGGCACAACGCCAGCTACATGCCGAGCAGCTCTTCTCTCACTGTGTCAGACACCCGCTATTTCAACGTAGCAGACGGATTGCCGGCTTTATCGCCAATGATGGTGAAATGGACCCGAGACATTTATTGGAGCATGCACTAGAGCAGCGGCGAAGCTGCTACCTCCCTGTACTGAACCAACTACATGGCAATCGACTCTGGTTTGCTCCATTCCGACAAGACAGTGATCTGACACCCAACCGCTACGGCATTCCAGAGCCTGCGCTCTTCCCCCCTAAACCCACCCCTGCCTGGAGCCTAGATCTTGTACTGACTCCTCTGGTCGCCTTTGATTCTGAGGGGGGGCGCATCGGCATGGGCGGCGGATATTATGATCGCACCTTCAGCCATACCAAGCGCTCTGGCAACCACAAGCGGCCTTTTCTACTGGGCATCGCCCATAGCTTTCAAGAGACCCGCAAGATTGCACTCAACCCATGGGATGTGCCGTTAGATGGCATCGCCACAGAGCAAGGGGTTGTTCTCTTTTAGCGATCGGCCTCACTGCGGGTAAATAGCAGCGTCTGCTCATCCGAACCCTCCTCAGAGAAGCGATAACCTGCCGCAGAGAACGCCTTCAACTGCTCTGGATGCTCCAGCTGGTTACGGATCACAAAATCACACATCATCCCTCGCGCCTTCTTGGCGTAGATACTGATGATTTTATAGATGCCATTTTTCTCATCCTTAAACACCGGAGTGACAATCGGCTGCTCTAACTCTGCAACCTCAATGGAGCTAAAGTACTCATGGGAAGCCAGATTGATGATCGGCCCGCCCGCCGTCTCTGCAGCCTCATTGACCAACGCTGCACTCTCGCGCTTCCAAAAGGCGTAGAGATCTTTGCCTCGGGGGTTCTCCAGTTTGGTGCCCATCTCCAGCCGGTGCGGCTGAATCATATCCAGTGGACGTAGCACCCCATACAGCCCAGAGAGGATACGCAGGTGATCCTGTGCAAAATCAAAATCCTGCTGCTCAAAGGCTGTCGCTGCCATACCCGCATAGACATCTCCACGAAAGGCGAGGATCGCCTGCTTGGCCCGCTGTTCTGTCGTCTCCCGGCTCCATACTCGATAACGTTCGGTATTGAGCTGCGCCAAATTATCACTTAATTTCATCAACCGCTTCAGGTCTGCTTCACTCTGCTGCTTCATAATGGCTGCAATCTCCTCCGCTTGGGGCATTAAGGCGGGGACTGTCTGCCCAATATCGGGAGACTGCTCTTCGAAATCAAGCTTCTTTGCGGGGGAGATAAGTAATAGCATGGTCGACTCCTACGGTTGTAGCCTCTGAAGATGGGTACGGATCAGATCAAACTCTGGTTTTAATTTTTTGCGGAGTGATCGCCCCACTGAGCCGCTATGAAGGATTTTTTTAAAGGTGATCTCTTGACGGACTTGGGACAACAGTAGCATCGCCTCAACCTGCGGCCTCAGGGCTGGGGTCTGCTCCAGCAGAGCAGAACAGTTCTCCTGCTCTAGCAGCTTTTCCGACACCTCCTCTTCCAGCAGATTTTCACTCTCTAACGGCAGATCCAACACCGCAAACAGGCTCCCAATAGCGTTCATCAAGGCATACACCGAGATCTCATTGGAGGCCGTATCCAACAAGCGGATCGACTGCTGCAGAAAGGCTTGCCCCCCACTAGACCCCAGCTGCAGCAGTAGCAGAGCCAGCGGGTTATTCCGCAGAGGCTGAAGCTGTTGTTGCCACGCCTCAAGATCCGTATGTGCCGCAGCAGACTCAGGCAGCGCCAGTGGCCGAGCCTGCAAAAATGCGACCTGATAGATCCCTTTGCCCCGCTCCTGACTGCGCTGCCAGATCCGCTCCACCTGTTCTGACCCCAGCAACCCCTCTTGCAACACCGCAGAGAGGATTGATAACACCGCCTCTGGATCCGCCTCAAACGGCAGGAACTCCATCAAGAACTGTGCAATCTCTCTACCCAGTGCATCCTCAACCACACAGCTACGGTGCAACATCTGTAACCCCTGCTCTGCCTGCTGCGCAGTATTGCTCACCGCCCACCAGACCAGTCGCGCCAGCTCAGTGGTCAATCCCGGCGAACTGGCTACGGCAACCACCGCCTCCGGCTCTCCCAATAGCAGAAAGGCTTCTAGCTGCTGATCACCCGACAGCCCCATTCGACTCCAACGCTTCAGGTAGAGCGGGTACCCCCCTGCACTCCCCAACACATGCTCGGAGAGCAGCTCCCGTAACAGTCGCAGATACTGCTCATTGGGAAGGTTAGGAGAGAGCGGGATCGATGCCTCACCGTTCGGGGTCCAAGCGTAGAGCACCATACGGTTCTCATCAATCCGCACCGCCTTGGGACTGTTGTGGAGCATGACCTGTATACGCAGTTGATCTTCGCTAGAGAGTGACATGGTTATTCTTTAAGGTACCTTTTATCCATTTAACTGTATCCGCTGCCCCCATGGCACCGGCTGCTTTCCCTTGACCAGCCAGACTACCGGAACCATCGGTTCAAGCTCTGGAAAGCACCCCTCGGCATCGGTGAAGTAGAGTAGCAGATCCGGCTGATGATCCTGCTGCTCCAGCCACTCAAAGACCGGAACAAAGCGGGTCCCTCGCCCCCCCTTGATTGAGGCCAGATCAATCTCCATCTCCTCCCACGCCTCAAAGCGTCGAGGGGTACCCACAATCTCCTGGTCACAGGCGATCAGTGTGACCGCTGCCCGCATCTGCCCTTTTAGGCCATCCACCTCAGAGACAAACTGCTGTATCTCCTCCAGGCTCACAGAGCCACTGGTGTCGACCGCGGCCACTACATTAACCTCACTACTACGCAGTGCTGGGAAGATCGCTCCAGAGCCTCTCCGGGTCGAAGGGCGGGTGTAGCTATAATCATCTCGCGCCGATGCACTCATATGGCGGGACAGCAACATCCTCCACGGCAGGGAAGGTTGTAAAAAGTGATCCACTAAACGCGCCATCGCCCCATCGAGCTTACCCGCCTGCATAGCAACCTGTGCTGCACCCGCCAAGTTCTGCTGCCACTGGGTCTGTAGATCCTGACGCTCGCTCTCACTTAACGGAGGGGGACGACCCGCACGCCCCTCTGTAGAGTCTGACAGCCTATTCGGTTGCGGCGCATGACTCCCTTGCTGCGAACCAGAGGATTGATCCTCTCCAGCAGAGTCGCCCTGGTCAGAGTCACCCGGCTCTGAGTTGGACTCCTCCGACTCCTGATCATAATCATCGTAGAGGTGCTGATCGACCGGCTCTCGGTCTTCATCCTCATTCAGCATCGGATAGATCTCCTCTGCGGTCATTCCAGAGAAGTGCTCCAGATAGAGTGCATCGGGCGGTGCTTGCATCTCTTCACCGATCAACATCGCATTGATTGCAAAGTCAGTGGCCACATCCCAGCGGTGTTTATTGCGATGCTGTCGCCGTGCAAAGTGGGACAACGCACAGTGAAGTGCATCATGCGCCAACATAAACTGCACCTGTTTGGGGCTCAATTCAGCGATGTACGCCTCACTGTAGTAGATCGAACGCGCATCAGTCGCCGTGCTCTTACACCAGTCACCCGCAGCAACCAACGGCAGACGCAGCACCAACGCCCCCAGAAACGGGCGCTCCAGTATCAACCGAGTACGCGCCGCACTGAGTTTGGTCTGAATGATATCTTCGGACATGAAGGGCTTATCTCGCGCCTTTGTACCTGTGCATGAGACTCATCATTCGTAGAGCATCACATCTGCAATCGCCTGAGCCCACGCCCCAAATTGAGGCACTGCAAACAGCTTCTCTCCAATTGCCCGATGCAGGTCCGAAACCAGCATCACCCCCATCTCACGCTGTTTAAAACGGTTGGCATAATCCAGTATATGACCCAGTGCCTCACTCAGCCCATCATCATCCTTCAGCTTAATCGCACGCCCCACCAGTGCAGTAGCCACCGCATATTGCAGATCAATCTCCTTCGGCACCTCCCCCCCATCACCAGAGAGAATTTGATCTAGGTCGGGCAAGTTGTGTAGATTATCAACAAACGCTGTCAGCTCAATCCCTGCTGCACTCCCCACGCACCCCTGTAGTGCGCCACGCAGCAGCTGAGGCTCATCACTGAACTTCTGCAGTGCTCGATGGGCAAACTCCCATGAACGGGGGGTTGGGAAAGCAACTGGGTTGTGTGCCGGATCAAAATCAAACAACAGTTCAGGACGGAAGCGTAAAAAGGCGATCACCCGTTCATCAACCCCCTGACTCCAGGCCCACGCTACCCAGTCATCTAGGTTTACCTCCAGCTCATAGTGAGAAAAACGGTTCGCCAGTGGTGCAGGCATCGCGTAGGTGACGCCTCGATCTCCTTGGCGATTACCCGCTGCAAAGATCGCCCACCCCTCAGGCACCTGATACTCCCCCAGACGGCGATCTAAAATCAGCTGGTAAGCCGCTGCCGATACCGTTGGTGGCGCAGAGGTGATCTCATCCAGAAAAAGAATGCCGTGCTCACCATGACGTGAGACATCTGGCAGTAGCGCGGGAATCGACCACTCCACCAACCCCTCTTTATGAAAAGGGATGCCGCGCAGGTCACTCGGCTCCATCTGTGAAAGACGGATATCGACTACACCGCCGTCACCTTGCGCTGCAATCTGCGCCACCATATCCGACTTACCAACTCCGGGTGGCCCCCACAACATCACCGGTGTGTGATGACCTGAAGCAGCGCTCTGATATTCACGCTGTAGAATAGAAGTCAGTTGTGCGGGTCTCATGATAGTGTACTCAATCCTTTGAATTAGCGAAATATCATACCAATACAGTAGGGATTATTCGACCCTATTGGAACAGAACTTCTCCGCAGATCATTATAGCTATGAGTAATTGTTTGGTATTATCTGAAGGTGTCTTTAAAACAGTCGACTCCGGGTGAATATTGAGCAGATGAAAACTATACTGATTATTGATGATGAACCACTGGTGCGACTGCTGATCAAGAAAGACCTGGAGAAACAGGGGTATCACATCGAAACCGCCTCCGACGGGGAGGAGGGGTGGGATAAAATCCTTGAAATTCAACCGGAGTTGGTGATCACTGACCTCAATATGCCCGGCCTCTATGGGCTGGAGCTGCTGGAGCGTATCCGTAACGACGATCGCACCAAAACCGTGCCCGTACTCTGCGTAACCAGCGACAGTAACATCGACACCAAACAGCGTGCGGTACTGCTCAAGGCCACGGGTTGGGTGCAAAAACCCTTCAACTCCCAAACTTGGAGCACTGCACTGAACCAAATTCTGGGTGGGCCCGACTAAACGGTGCGGGCTTCACTCTCAATTTAGCTGCTGATCTACTTTGATTAGGTACTCTTTGTAAACCATATCATCAACAAGAATGTGGTTTTCCCACCAGTCGCGCAGCAGTGTGACCAACTCCTCCACTATTATAGAGTTTCGTGCCTCACTAAAAAATGGGGATAGCAGCTCACGATATTGTCGGTGGGCCGAAAGCTGAGAAGGTAAACTAGGGTAATCAAGCGAGCTAAGAAGAGACTCCTCTGCCTCAAAATGCATATCTGCAAAGGAGTTAATCTTTGTAATCAGGGCCATTACATCGGGCTGCGCCTCCCCATCCTTCTGACCAATAAATTTAATCAGCTCATTGATATACCCGACCAGCCTCTTATGATGATCATCCATAACCGGGTGACCCACAGAAAAGTTATCACTCCACTGGATGGTTGAGAGGTGACGAGTGGGCATCACGCAGCCTCTCCCCCTCTCCTTCGCTTGATATAGCCGCTTATCTGCTGCGACAACCAACTCTTTCTCTGAGGTTTTTGTCTCTGGTAGGGTTGCTGCAATACCAATACTGACTGTGATATGAGGTGAAATCTTGGAACCTACATTAGGAATGTCCAGCTCATCCATCTTCTTCAAGGCTTGATTGGCCAGTTGAATGGCCTGTTCTAAATTGGTCTCAGGCAAGAGAACCACAAACTCCTCTCCACCGTAGCGGGCCACAAAGTCTGATGAGCGCATGAAAACAGATTGAATACCATTCGCTACCTTGGCCAGACAGTTATCCCCCACGGTATGACCATATGCATCGTTATAGCGCTTGAAATAGTCGATATCAATCATCAGCAGCGCAAGCTCTCTCTCATTACGCATGCAACGGTTCCACTCTTCCCCTAAGCGAATATCAAACTGTCGGCGGTTGTATAGGTTAGTCACCACATCAATCATACTCATCTGATGTAGGCGGTCTTGATGATGCTTTTGCTGGATATGGTTATGAACTTTCAGCAGCAGGACTTCAGCATCAAAGGGCTTTACAATGTAGTCTATAGCCCCTAGCTTTAACCCTCTCTTTCTTTGCTCATCCTCATTAAGAGCGGTCAGAAAAACAACAGGAATTGTCTCTGTTCTGAAGTTATCTCGCAGCCGATGCAGCAGCTCAAACCCATCCATTTGAGGCATCATCACATCAAGCAGAATCAGATCCAGCTCATCAGGCTCTAGGTTATCAATACGTTCAAGAGCCTCTTCTCCATTAGAGGTGGTGATTACCTGATAGCCCTCTTGAAGCAGGGCGCTCAAGAGCTCTCGAATCTCAAGATCATCTTCAACAATTAGAACTGTGGGTTGCTCAATACTCATTCCGATTTATTATCGACAAACTTCCCCAGAACAAAAGATATATTACCAACTATTACAAAAACAGGTATATGGCAGAAAATCATACCGCATCAGAACCACTCGATCTGCACCTCAAATATTGCTCGAATTGAGCACCATCATCTTCTCAACCTGCATATCTCTGAGGGTGTAGGGAATCCCCCCCACCCCAAGCCCCGACTGACGCAACCCCGCAAAGGGCATCCAATCCACTCGGAATGCCGTATGGTCATTGATCATCACTGCGGAGGCATCGAGTTTCTTATAAGCATAGGTTGCGGTATCAATATCCTTGGAGAAGAGCGCTGCCTGGAATGCATAGGGCAGACTGTTGGCTTGGGCAATGGCATCATCAATCTCATCATAGGGGTAGATACAGACCACTGGCCCGAAGATCTCCTCACGACTCACTTTGCTCTCTACCGAGGGGGCATAGAGTACGGTACATTCAAAGGTGGAGACTGAGAGCGCCTTCCCCCCTGACAGTAGTTCAGCCCCCTCTTCAATGGCTTCATTCACCCACTGCTGCACCCGCTCTACCTCACTGGGTCGAATCAATGGCCCCACTTCAGTATCTGCCGAGGTTGGATCACCAACCACCAACTGCTTGGCCGCCGCCGCAAGTTGCAGCGCAAACTCCCGCGCCAGCGAACGCGCGATAAAGACCCGCTGCACCGAAACGCAGACCTGCCCAGCATGGTAGAAGCCCCCTTTCAACAGCTTGGGCAGCACCTCATCTAACTTGGCATCCTCTGCCACAATCACCGGTGCAACACCACCGTGCTCCAACGCGCAGCGCGCACCTGCAGCCAACTTGGAGCGCAGCATCCAACCTACACGAGCACTACCAATAAAACTCAGAAAACCGACTCTGGAGTCACCCACCAGTCGAGTCGACAGCTCTCGGCTTGCTGGGAGCAACAGCTGACACCACGCCTCTGGCAGCCCTGCTTCACGGGCGATCTCCACAAAACGGAGGCAGGAGAGCGGAGTCACCTCTGCAGGCTTCACAATCACCGGACAGCCTGCTGCAATCGCTGGCCCGACTTGGTGGCTAATCAAGTTCAGGGGGTGGTTAAAGGCGCTCACCGCCACCACCACACCGATCGGCTCTCTCATGCTGAAGGCCAGTTTTCCACTGGATGCCGCATTGATCCCCATTGGAATGGTCTCTCCACTCTCAGTACGCAGACAATCCACACAGATTCGAATACTATCGATGGCACGAGCCACCTCAACTCGGGAGTCGATTAACGGCTTGCCGCCTTCTCGTGCCGCCTCCAGCGCCAAGCTCTCCGCCTGTTCCCCCATAATCACAACCATCTTCTCTAGGATTGCAATTCTCTGCTCTGTAGGGAGCCACTCTGTGCGATCACGAAACAGAGAGTAGGCACCATCCAAAGCGGACTCAACCGATGCTTCATCTGCGCTATCGAGGGTTGCAATCAGTGATTGGTCAAAGGGGGCCAACACTTCAATACGGCGTGGCTGGTCTTGTTGAGTTGAATCTGTTGATGGTGTGCTATTGGACATGTTGTTCTCCTAGTTCTCTGCTCTTAAGCGTTGCATAAGTTCTTACACTCTACCCCTTCCCCAGCCCTCCCCCTGCAAGGGGGCGGTAGAATAAACAGATGATTCTGCAGTCTTATTAGCTCAGAAACAGCTTGTAAACGGGATTATCGGTCTCCTCTTCATAGTGGTATCCCAACGTATCTAAGAATTGTTGAAACTGGCTGCGATCACAGGCTGGCACTTGAATACCACACAGTACCCGCCCATATGCAGCACCGTGATTTCGGTAGTGGAACAGACTGATATTCCAGTTGCGCCCAAGCTGGGTTAGAAATTGCAGTAGCGCACCGGGACGCTCGGGGAAACGAAAACGGTAGAGGATCTCATGTTCTACCCCCTGCTGATGACCTCCCACCATATAACGCACATGCACCTTGGCCGCCTCATTGTCTGACAGGTCCTCAACGGGATACCCCTTATCTTGCAAGCGCCCGATCAGCTCTCCTCGCTCCTCTCCCCCACTGAGCTGGATACCAACAAAGATGTGCGCACTCTGCTTATCGGCAAAGCGGTAGTTGAACTCGGTAATCTGTCGTTTCCCCAACAGCTGGCAAAATTTCTTGAAGCTACCGGGCCGCTCCGGAATAGTGACGGCGAGCACCGCCTCCTTACGCTCGCCTAGCTCCGCACGCTCTGCAACATGACGCAGACGGTCGAAGTTGATATTGGCCCCACTATCGATAGCAACCAACGTCTGCTGCTCTATCTCATTTTGGTCCACATATTTTTTCATCCCAGCAACCGAGAGCGCACCCGCAGGCTCCGCAATGGAACGGGTATCATCAAAGATGTCTTTAATCGCCGCACAGATCTCATCGGAGCTGACCAGCACCACCTCATCCACCAACTGTTTACAGAGGCGAAAGGTCTCCTTGCCGATCTGTTTGACGGCGACACCATCCGCAAAAATGCCTACCTGTTTGAGTGTGACCCGACGCCCCTTCTCCAGCGCCGCGTGTAACGTAGGGGCATCTTCCGGCTCCACCCCAACCACCCGAATTTTCGGATAGAGGTATTTGATATAGGCGGCCATTCCTGCAATCAACCCCCCTCCACCCACCGGGATAAAGACCGCATCAATCTTTCCGGAGTGCTGACGCAGGATCTCCATCGCAATGGTCCCCTGTCCCGCAATGACCTCGGGGTCATCATAGGGGTGAACCAGTGTCAGCCCCGCCTCTTCCGAGAGCTTCAGCGCATGCTGGTAGGCATCATCATAGGCATCACCAATCAGTATCGCCTTTGCGCCATATTTACGCACCGCCTGCACCTTGATGTCCGGTGTGGTCTTGGGCATCACAATGGTCGCCTTAACCCCCATCTCACGCGCAGAGAGGGCGACCCCTTGGGCGTGGTTTCCGGCAGAGGCGGCGATCACGCCACGCGCCAACTCCTCCTTACTGAGGCTCGCCATTTTGTTGTAGGCCCCGCGCAACTTGAAGGAGAAGACTGGCTGTAGATCTTCACGCTTAATCAACACCTGATTTTTCAGCCGTTCAGAGAGGCCACGCGCAGGCTCCAGCGGAGTTTCGATCGCTACATCATAAACACGCGCCTTAAGGATTCTTTCAATGTATTTTTTTGGCATAACGGCAAGTATACTTAACAGACAAAACATAAGGAGAAGAAAAAATGACCCAAGATGAGATGAAGAAGGCGGTGGCTGAGGCTGCACTCAAGTATGTGGTACCCGGTGAGATCATCGGTGTAGGCACCGGCTCCACCGCCAACTTCTTTATCGATGCTCTGGCCACCATTAAGAGCCAAGTCAAAGGGGCGGTAGCCAGTTCAGAGGCGACGGCTGAGCGCCTACGCGGACACGGTATCGAAGTGCTGGATCTCAACAGTGTCAACAGCATGTCGATCTATGTCGATGGGGCAGATGAGTCGAATAGCCAACTCCACCTAATCAAGGGCGGCGGCGGTGCACTAACCCGTGAGAAAATTGTGGCTGCGGTGGCAGAGAAGTTCATCTGCATTGCCGATGAGAGCAAGCTGGTCGATGTGATGGGCGACTTTCCACTGCCGGTTGAGGTGATCCCGATGGCACAGAGTTATGTGGCACGTGAGATCATCAAACAGATTGGTGGACAACCGGTGCTGAGAGAGGGGTTCACTACCGACAATGGCAACATTATTCTGGATGTGAAAAACCTGAAGATCATTGAGCCTGCAAAGACGGAACAGATCCTGAATAACATTGTGGGTGTAGTAACCAATGGACTATTTGCACTGCGCCCTGCAGACACTCTGCTATTGGGCACCCCCAATGGCGTACGTACTGTACAACCCGCATAACTGTGTAATTACCCTCTCCCACAGAGGAGAGGGCTGGAATCATGATCCTTCAGGTAGCCATCCTCGCAATTCCACTGCGCAAAACCTTTGATTACCTGCCGCTTCCAACTACAAAGTTAGAGACCTTGAAGCCCGGTATTCGGCTGCGTATCCCATTTGGTCGTCAACAACGAATCGGTATCCTACTCGCCGTTCACCCCCACTCTGCCTTTCCGCTGGAGAAGCTGAAGCCGATCATTGAGATCATGGAGCAACAACCACTGCTGCCGGATGCGATCCATCAGCTACTGTTACAGTCTGCTCGCTACTACCACCATCCGATCGGTGAGGTATATGAGGCGGCTCTGCCCGTACTCCTACGGCAAGGGCGAGAGGCGACCCCCAAGCAGGAGAAGAGTTACCAAGTCACAACCGCTGGATTGAGCATTGATCTGGATGCGCTCAAACGTGCGCCTCTTCAGCAGCAACTACTACAACAGTTACAACAGCAGCCACTCAATAGCAAAACACTAAAAGCGATCACTCCAAACTGGCGAGCCCCGATCCAGAAGCTGATAGAGAGAGGGGTTGTTGAGTGTATAGAGTCTCCTGTTCGCTATACCACTCCGGTAGAACCAGAAACACCCCACCCACTCAATCAGGAGCAGCAACAGGCGGTAGCAGCCATTCAACAGCAGCTGGAGCAGATAGACCGTACAAGCACCAAACCATCACCCATCCTGCTTGAGGGGGTGACCGGTAGCGGCAAGACCGAGGTCTATCTACAGGCTATGCAGCAGGTGATCACCCAAGGGGGACAGGTGCTGATTCTGGTACCAGAGATCTCTCTTACCCCACAGACGGTACAACGCTTCAGCGCTCGCTTTGGTGTACCCATTGCCCTGCTGCACTCAGGACGCAATGCAACTGAACGGCTCAACGACTGGCTTGCTGCTTGTAGTGGTGTCGCCAAGATCATCATTGGTACCCGCTCTGCCATCTTTACACCACTACAACGCCCCGGCATGATCATTGTCGATGAGGAGCATGACAACTCTTTTAAGCAACAGGAGGGGTTTCGCTACTCCGCACGTGACCTCGCCGTGCTGCGCAGTCAACGAGAGTGCATTCCGGTCATTCTCGGCAGCGCCACCCCCTCATTTGAGAGTCTGCAAAACTGTAGTCGCAAACGCTACACCAAGCTATTGCTGAATGAGCGGGCAGGTGGCGCCGAACCTCCACAGATTTCACTGATTGATGTACGCTCACGCAAGATGGAGCAGCTACTCTCCTCACCACTGCTTGAGAAGGTTACTCAACATCTACAACAGCAGGGGCAGGTCCTGCTATTTCTCAATCGTCGAGGCTATGCCCCAACCCTACTCTGCAAGGCGTGCGGTTGGAGTATCACCTGCCCTCGCTGTGAGATCCACTACACCTATCATCAAGGAAGAGGGCGACTGGTGTGTCACCACTGCGGCGGTGAACGCCCCTATCCAAAACAGTGTCCTGAGTGTGGTGGTGAGACGATGAAGAGCATCGGCGCAGGTACTGAACGGATTGAGGAGGCACTTCATCAGCAGTTCCCCAACCACTCCGTCACCCGTATTGATCGCGACACCACCCGTAAAAAGGGGGCGATGGAGGAGAAGCTGGAGCAGATCCATGCCGGAGATCATCAGCTACTGCTGGGAACTCAGATGCTGGCCAAAGGACATCACTTCCCCAATGTGACACTGGTGGCAATCCTAGATGCCGATGGGGGGCTATTTGGCTCTGACTTTCGCGCCACCGAACAGATGGGGCAGTTGATTACTCAAGTTGCTGGACGTGCAGGTCGAGCAGCCCGCCGAGGGGAGATGGTGTTACAGACCCATAATCCGGATCATCCCCTACTGCTGACGCTACTGCGTGAGGGGTATCCTGCCTTTGCCCGTCAGGCATTGAGTGAACGCAAATTGGCTCAGCTCCCCCCCTACAGTTATCTAACCCTGATCCGTGCCGAAGCAACACAGCCGCAACAGGCACGACAGTTCCTCTCTGAGGTGCGTGAATTGGCGCTGCAGTATGCGATTCCACAGCTGGAGATTCTCGGCCCAGTTCCCTCCCCTATGGAGAAGCGAGCAGGACGTTATCGGTCTCAACTGCTGCTTCAATCTGCGCAACGCACCCCACTACATCAGTTACTGACCCCCCTAGCACCTGCGATGGAGTCACTGAAAAGCGGACGAAAGGTACGTTGGTCCATCGATGTCGATCCTATGGAGATGTTATAGCGTACCTTAACTGATAGACTGATAGCTAATCCACCTCAAACATCCGAGCCGCAAATACAGGCACCTCATTGCCTCGATTCTCTTCCGCAGTACCCTTGGCAATTCCAAAACATTTTTCACGATGCGCCTTGGCGATCTTGACCACATCGGGATCTAATTTACCTCGCCTGATATCCTCATCCAAAACAGTCATCACCTGATTCATACTCATCCCTTCACGGTAGGGACGATCCTAAACCAATATCTAACTCAACTACTGTAGATGAAGATAAAACCCAGAATGATCAAGTGAATAGGCTTACTGCCTCTTGGGTTGAGACACGATCACCATTAGGACGAGAGAACTCTCTGTAGGCACCAACCTCCGGTTGCAATACCACTACACCCTCTTCTTGATCACGGTTATGATGAATAGAAGCAATCGGCTGTTGAGATGAGACTTTTTTCCCCTCCGGCTCCCCCCCTTCCTCTTGCTGCATACGAGAAAACTCAATGCGAGCGGTTGTAATCATCTGTCCCGCAGCAGAAGCCACCGCCATATCTTGGGCTGATGGCTCTGAAGGCGCAAGCGCAGCACGCATTACCGTCTCTGCCTTCTGAATGGTTGCTTGAGGATCACCTGCTACAGCAGCAGTATCAATCCCCACCTCCCCACCTACCGCATAACGCTGACCATCTGGTCCCTGCTGATAGGTATAGGAGGCACTCCCCTGAACGTAGGAGCCACCAGCAGCCAGATGCGCCTGTTCGTGGGTGCGTACCTCTTGATCACGCTGCTTCATCTGCTGGATCACTGCAGCAGCCTCTAACGATTGCGTGAAATGCTCCGTGTCCCCGCCGCCGACCAAATCTGATTTAACGGCTGCCGCCGACGCAGCACCCTGCTGCACCTGATCCCGCTCAACAGATGCCCCACCACCTTGCGCAGTAGCATTGCTATAGTGTGTTGAATGGCTGACTGTTTCAATCATAAGTAACTATTAGGATAGCACAAAGTGGTAAAAGTGAAAGTAGGATAGAGCTCCAGCATATGACTGCCGCCTCGAATAATTAAACTTACAATACTCTTATAAGTACTGACTCCAGAAATAATACTTCTTACAACTATTTCCCTCCAAGAAAAAACCCCGTACTGGGTAACCAATACGGGGTTTAGGAATATAAGCCTAGTAATGTCCTACTCTCACATGGGGAGACCCCACACTACCATCGGCGATGACCTGTTTCACTTCTGAGTTCGAGATGGGATCAGGTGGGTCCAGGACTCTATGGTCACTAAGCAATCTTTGATGATCAGGTGCTCTGGTTGATGCGCTTGCACCGCCCTTCGCAAAGGATCAAATTCGGAAAAAGTTAAAGTAGATTAGATTCATCTTCGGTTCTTATGTTTACGTTGAATCCACTCTTACATGGTTTAAGTATTACTCTCATTACATGTAACACTCCAAAATTCTTGGGTGTTATATGATCAAGCCTCACGGTTAATTAGTATTCGTTAGCTTCACACATTGCTGCGCTTCCACACCGAACCTATCAACGTCGTAGTCTTCGACGGACCTTTAGAGACTTTAAAAGTCTAGGGAGATCTTATCTTGGGTGAGGCTTCCCGCTTAGATGCTTTCAGCGGTTATCCCTTCCATTCATAGCTACCCGGCA
>Ga0209559_1000405_pt1 | contig 29761 bp, 25 predicted proteins | sample SaaInlV_110m_DNA_FD_184677 | JGI IMG/M metagenome (GOLD analysis project Ga0209559, IMG submission 184677) | Marine microbial communities from expanding oxygen minimum zones in the Saanich Inlet - Saanich Inlet SI074_LV_165m_DNA (SPAdes) (version 2) | ecosystem: Environmental > Aquatic > Marine...
CTATATTAACTTTTATCCTCATGATGAGCTTTACAAGACTTACGGATAAGGCGATGGAAACGTACGAAAATCGATTTGGCCTTAACATTCAAAAATCCATTGATGCGGCAGAAAAAATGGGAGGGCTCTATCAATCTAATATAATGAATACTGTCGCTTCTATTAACTTTCGACGATATGCATCGCTCAATGAACAAATGGAAGAATCATTCTCTTCATTCAAATCATTTTTAATCGGTAAGAGTTTAGCGGGCCAAAATATCTTTTGGGAAAAACGAGGTGAATTTATTTTTCGCCACTCTTCAATGGATTTCTTTGATCACTTTTTTAAATTTGGCTTTCTAGGATTGGGGTTATTTTTATGGATTTTATTTTTGGATTCTAAAATTATCATTCAGCATCTATATAAAAAAGAGGGTATTATTTTTGGATTATTCTTTTTATATGCATTCTTTGGAGGACATGTGATTGATTCTGTCACATCAGGAAGTTTGTTTTATTTTTGTTCAGCCAGGATATCACAACTGAAGAGAGCCTAAACATTAATTTGTTATTAATTATATGAGATTCACACAATGACCAAAATAAAAATAGCAGTTATTTGCAATAGTTACCCGACAAAAATTAATACTAATAACCAAATTTTTATTAAAAATATGAATGATGAGCTTAATAAGTTATCTGTGTCTTGTGATGTGTATCATAATCCCATATATACGTATTGGGCTAACCCTAGTTCACATAAGGGTTTCTTTTCTACAATTTTAAAATATACTTTCTTTTTTATTGGATTGTTAAAGATATTTTTCAAAATAAACTCCTATAATGTATTAAATCCTCATGGCGTCATATTGAGTGGCTTTTCAGCAACCATCATCAAATACATAGTTAAAATTCCAGTTGTTCTATACATTCATGGTGGGGATTTAAATTTATATCCATTCTCCTCAAAATTGTACCGAAAAGTTTATGATTTTACAATACGAAACTCAAATATCGTTATTGTAAATAGTCAAGATATAAAAAAGAAACTCCTCCTATACACACAAATAAATACCGACAAAATTCATGTAATTTCCCCAGGTATTAATCTTGAACATTTTTTCCCATTATCAAAAGATGAGATTAATGTGTTCAAACAGAAGTATCATATTTCTGAAGATAAAATTGTTTTATTATTTGTAGGCAATGCTATAGAACGAAAAGGTCTAGATATATTTGTTGATGCCTTATTTCTCTTGAATTTAGAGCAACAGAAAAAAATAGAAGTAGTTTTTTGTACTGAAGGAAATGAACTCAAAGGAATTAAATCGAGGATAAATACTTCGCCTACTCTTTGTAAAGCCACTAAATATTTTGGTAAAGTAGAACAATCCATACTAAATATTTTTTATAACATGACTACAATATTTATTTTCCCATCTAGAGAGGAGCCACTTGGGTTAGTGGGCTTAGAAGCCATCGCTTCTGGAACACCTGTTATAGGTGCAAATACTGGAGGAATTCCAGAATACATCAATGATGATAATGGTCTATTATTTGAACCTAATAATCCACAAAGTTTAGCAGACATCCTTAAAAAATTAATTAACGACCCACAACAATTAAAAAAACTCACATCTAATTTAGGTTCAGAGCATGCCCAACATAGTATACATCAATCAGCTAAATCCATTAAGTTTTTATTTGAAAAATTTTCAAACTAATGAAAAATGAAAGGATGAGAATATTTATAGATATAGGCCATCCTGCACATGTTCATTATTTTAGGAATACAATTCAAATTCTTAAAAAACAAGGTCACAAATTTTATATTACAGCGCGGGATAAAGATGTTACGCTTGAATTGATGCATGCATATCAAATTGAATTTATCAATCGTGGAAAAGGTGGACAAAACTTATGGGGGAAATTATGGTATGGCATAAAAACAAATTGGCTATTATTTCATATTGCTAAGACCTTTAGACCTGATATTTTTTTAAGTTTTGCATCGCCTTATGCCGCACAAGTCTCTAAATTGATGGGGAAACCTCATATTGCTTTTACTGATACTGAGCATGCAAAATTGGGGAATCTTGCTTTCATACCATTTACCCATACTGTGATTACACCTGAAGCATTTCAAAAGAACTTTGGGGAGAAACATATTAAATTCAATGGATTTATGGAACTCGCTTATCTTAGCAAAAAATATTTTCAAGCTAAATCGGATGTGTTAAAACAACTTAGCTTGGATACGAATGATAAATACGTCATCATTCGATTGGTCTCATGGTCTGCAAGCCACGATATTGGTCATAAGGGTTTTACGCACAGCGCATTACTTCGTCTTATTCATAACATTAAAAAATACGCTGAAGTTCGTATTACAGCTGAAGGTGAAATCCCTCCAGACCTTCAACAATATGTCATGCCTTCGGTTCATCCTTCTGATATGCACCATGTTTTAGCCAATGCGACTCTCTTCATAGGTGAAGGTGCTACAATGGCTTCAGAATGTGCCGTTCTTGGGACACCATGTATTTATGTAAATACATTGTCTTGCGGTAATGGTGAAGAGCAAGAAGAACATAACTTATTAGTCCGATTACTTGACATAGATGTCATTATTTCTGAAACAGAAAGGATACTTCAAAATAATGCTGCAAAAAAAGAACAGATTATGCGCGCTAGGCAATACTTGAAGAATAAAATTGATGTTACAGAATTTATAAATTGGCTAATCTCTCGTTATCCAAAGAGTATTAATACCTTGAGAAATAATCCAAATTACCAAAATAGATTTATTAGTAATTGATAATAGAAAACATGAAAAAACATTTATTAGTCATCGGCAATTTGATTCTATTAACTATCGTCTATATTATAATGGTTTATAATAAATTTGGTCAAATTATTCCTCCCAGCGAATATATTGCGCTATTTTTCATTTTTATCCTTTATTGGTCTACCGCTTCTCTTTATTATCGTAAATATCAAATAATGCTTCAGGGCTCTTATTGGTTGACGTTACGCATCATTTTTTGGTCAAGTTTTTTGTCCTTACTTTTTATCAGTTTTACAGTCTCATTTACAAATCTGTGGCTTATATCTAGAGGATTTATTTTTACAACAACCCTAATTCTCTTTTTAATGGAAGTCATTATTGCAGGATTGATACCAAAATCACAAAAATCGTTTTCACCCTTTATAGAAGACTTTAAAGAAAGCACGCATCAACTTTTGCATAAATTTAATATCAAATGGCTTTTATTTGGACTTCTCTCCCTCATTTTTATTTTTGCTGTCCTTCTTTTTCTAAGAGAAGGGACTCTTTTACTTCATCTTGAAAATGAACGCAACTTGCTCTTACTGATTTGCCTATGGGGAATATCAACTCTACTGACGAACCGATATAAACATCCTAATTCTATCAATCATTATTATGAAATTGCGCCATATATCAAAGCGGCAATTTTAATGATGCTCTTTACCCTTTTATTTTATTATTCCTTTCGCTTAACTGAAGCGGATCGTAATCTAATTTTTGCTGGAAGTCTAATTCATGCATGCCTTGAAATATTTTCATTCTACTTATATTTCTTTGGAAAAAACAAAACCCCTCTTAGCCATAAACATTACCAAGACTTAAAACCTAAAATTAAAAAAGATCAAGAAGATTTATATCATTCACCCAAAATCTCTCAGCAAGATAATCGATTGAGTTTTCAACATATTTATTCTATTCTCAGTACATTACGTTTAACGCAAAAATCTAAGATATTAAATTTCTTGTCCAAGATTTTAGAATCAAACCATATTCAAAAAGAAAAAATAACAATTCTCAATACGGCTACTTCAAAAAATATTGAGTTACTCCAAGATCATTCTCAAGATTTAATTATGAATATGCATGATATCAATGATTTTAGGAGAATAAACTATTATCTCATTCATGCCTATCATAAATTGAGTACTGGGGGATTGATCATCGGAAATTTTATTCCATTAGATCATTTTTATACACATTTAAGATCACAAATGCCTCACTTTTTATATATGATCTTCTTGCCTTTTCATTTTATTTTTCACCGAATCTTCCCAAAACTAAGTATAACAAAACAAATTTATTTTATCATCACAAAAGGAAAAAATAGAAAACTTTCAAAGGCTGAAATCTTTGGACGTTTATCTTTTTGTGGATTTAAAATGGTCCAGTATGAACAAATTGGAAACCAAATATATTTTGCATGTAAAAAATCTAAAACTATTTCAGAAGAAGCGTCTCCCTCTTATGGGCCTATCGTTAAGTTAAAGCGTGTTGCCTATCATGGAAACATTATTAATATTTATAAATTAAGAACCATGTATCCTTACAGCGAGTTTATCCAAAAAGAAGTATTTGAAGAAAATAGTCTCGATAATTCCGGGAAAATTCGAAATGACTTTCGAGTGACCATATGGGGGAGATTTCTTCGAAAATATTTTTTAGATGAAATTCCTCAAATCTATAATTGGCTACGAGGTGATATTAACTTGGTTGGCGTTCGCGCCATCAGTAAACATTACTATAATTTATATCCTAAGGAGCTCCAACAAATGAGGATTAATTTTAAGCCTGGTTTAATTCCACCTTATTACGCAGATTTACCAAAATCATTTGATGAAATTGTAGAAAGTGAATTACGTTATTTGCAAAAAAAGAAAGAAAAACCTATCTTGACCAACCTCCTCTATTTAGGAAAAGCATTTATGAATATTTTCTTTTCGGGAGCCCGCAGCCAATAATGCATTTTTTCCCATATCTAAAATACAGCCTTCCCTTTTATTTGTTCTTCACACAAATAATTGCTGAGAAGAATGTTCATTTTACGCCTATATTTTTTTCCATGACAAACAGTGCTGGGGGCGATTGGCATTATAAAGATGAATTGATTTCTATAAATGGAATTGGCATGGACGCACGGGCAAACATTAATCACTGGACAATAGAAGCGCGTTATATTCAAATGGGGTTATTTGGGAATATATCCCAAGACTTAATGGACTTTTCGCCCAACCAATCTTTTCCCTATCTTGATGGCTCGAAAGATGCCAGTGGATACTGGTCTGAATATGCCACTACAAAAATTGTGTATCATCAAGATGCTTTCACTTTCGAAATGGGCAAATATGATCGTCATTGGGGTTTTGGAAAAAGAGCTATTCATATTTCAAACAAAGCACCTTCCTATCCACAATTCGGATTTAGATGGAAGATTAAGGACAATCTGAAACTCACGTATTTCCATGGTTTTTTAAAAAGTAATATCCCTGATTCAAGTCTTGCTATTTATTATCAAAATCAATTTAGTAAGCGCTCACTCAATGTGAGTCGAAATATAGCAGCACATCAATTGGAATGGACACCCTTCCCTAAATGGACAATAAGTTTCAATGAATCTGTTATTTATGCCGTCCGTGGATTTGATGTCCATTACCTCTTAGGGATTATTCCTTTATATCAAATTGAAAATTATCTAGGAGATACCGACAATGTTCAATTAGGGTGTGATATAAAATACCAATTTTTATCAAACACGCAATTGTATTTAAGTTTTTACATGGATGAATTAACACCTGAATGGCTTTTCAAAAAAAATAACCATAATTGGTTTGCATGGCAATTTGGCATCCATGCTAAAAATATTTTATCGAACGAAGACCAATTTAGAGCCGAATATAATTGGACAGATCATCGTATTTATAAACATAAATTTCCTGTTAATGACTTTTATAGTCATGATGAAGCTTTAGGATTCTGGGCTGGACCTCATGCTGAGGAATTTCTTTTGAACTATGAAATAGACATGAATAACTATCATTTTATTTCTACATTCTCTCATGTTAAACGCGGCCAGGTAACTCAAGAAATGTTAGAAGACAGCTATAAATCTATTTACTATGAAAGATATACCGGAACGATTCCCTTTGAATCACGGATCTCTTTGTCGAGTCAGGTGGTTCGATCTTTTTGGAACGATAAAGCGTCAGCTTATCTTGGGCTACAATGGATAGACTGGAAAAATGCGGGCTTTAACCCCGCTGAACCCTCATTAGATGATGTTCAAGATATTTCTAAATTTTCGATCAATGTGGGACTGACAGTCTCAAACCAATTTTTATTTGATTAGACTTGACCCAAGCGTTCTTGACGATAGGTATTATTTTGTATATTTTCCCACCAATTTTGGTTCTCTAAATACCATTTTATAGTTTTTTGAATCCCAGTTTCAAAACTCTCTTTGGGCTTCCAATCTAATTTCTTTTCAATCTTACTTGCATCAATGGCATAACGAAAATCATGTCCAGGGCGATCCGAAACAAACGTAATTTTCTCGGCATAGGATTTACCTGTTTTTGATGGAATTTCCTTATCTAAAATCTTGCAAATACTTTCAACAATTTTGATATTTGTAATCTCATTATTTCCCCCAATATTATAAGTCTCACCTAATTGTCCCCTATCAATAACGGCTTGAACCGCCTGACAATGGTCGCGAACATATAACCAATCACGCACATTCATTCCTGTGCCATAAACGGGGAGATTCTTTCCTGCTAAGGCGTTGACAAGCATTAATGGAATCAGCTTCTCCGGAAATTGATATGGACCATAATTATTGGAACAATTGGTAATCATCACTGGAAAGTCATACGTCCTAAACCAAGCCCGCGCCAAATGATCTGAACTCGCTTTTGATGCAGAATAAGGTGAACTGGGATCGTATGGCGTGCTTTCTAAAAACTTTCCTGTATCTCCTAAGCTTCCATAAACTTCGTCTGTAGAAACGTGAATAAATCTGAAATTACTTTTTTGAGAAGACTTTATCCATTGACTAGATTCATGCAATAAATTGAGCGTGCCCACCACATTCGTTTGGATAAATTCGGCAGGACCGTCAATAGAGCGATCCACGTGGCTTTCTGCGGCAAAATGAACAATCACATCTGGACTATATTTTTCTAATATATCTTGAATCGTTCTTTGATCACAAATATCACCTTTAATGAATTTGTATTTATTGTCGTTCTCAATAGAAGCTAGATTCTCATGGTTTCCCGCGTAAGTCATTTTGTCCAAGTTAATGACTCGATTTGCTAACTTATTTTCAAATAAATGATGGACAAAGTTGGAGCCAATAAAACCACAACCACCTGTCACGAAATATGTTTTCATTCAATCTCCAATCTTGGGTAAATAGTCAGGATTTACTTCGTCTAATAATGGCAAACTAGTGTCTTTTTCAGAAATGATTGCATCCAAGATATGCCAATCAATGGCTAAAGATGTATCGTTCCATTTAATGCCATGCTCATCTTCTGGATGATAGTAATCCGTGCATTTATATTGTATAATGGCAGTATCAGATAATACAGAGTAACCATGAGCAAATCCTTCTGGCACAAACATCATTTCTTTTTTATCTGAACTCAAGCGATAGCTCACATATTTTCCGAATGTATCTGAACCGCGTCTAATATCAACGGCCACATCTAAAATTTCACCTTGAATACACCGAATGAGTTTTCCTTGTGGGTGCTTGAGTTGATAGTGTAATCCTCTTAAAACATTTTTCTCTGAAAAAGCTTCATTGTCTTGGGCAAAGGTTAAATCTAAATCGTATTGTTTAAATAAATCTTGACGAAATGATTCTAAAAAATAGCCACGATTATCTTGATGAACGATGGGCTTAATGACAAGAACATCAGCAATACTTTGTGCTTCAACTATCATTCTTTACGTTTCCTTTTCGTCCAACATTCTCATATTGAAACCCTAAACGATTTAAGTCCTTAATGGGTAAAATATTTCGTGTATCCAAAATAACAGGCATATTCATCAGTGCTTTCATTTGTTCTAAATCAATCCCTCTAAATTCTCGCCATTCAGTTAAAATGACTGTTCCGTCTGTATCTTTTACCGCTTCTTCCCAGTTTTTACAGTAAACAACAGATGGAAATAACTTTGACATATTATTATTTGCAATGGGATCGTATGCTTTGACTTTTGCTCCGCCATCTAATAAAGCTTGAATCATATCAATGGCAGAGGAATCTCTAATATCATCTGTTTCAGATTTAAAGGCTAATCCCAAAATGGCAATAGTTTTCCCAGAAATATTCCCGGAAAAGAACCCTTTGATTTTTTCAACCATTCTTTCTTTTTGGGCTTGATTTGCTTCAATGGCTCCTTCTACCGTTCGTAATTGTATGCCTTTTTTTCGTGCTAAATTTGCCAGTGCTTTTGTGTCCTTTGGAAAACAAGAGCCACCAAAACCTGGGCCTGGATGTAAAAATTTTGGACTAATTCGCCCATCGCTTCCCATGGCTTTTGCCACTTCATGGATATCTGCATCCACCTCATCACAAAGATTTGCAATCTCATTGATATAGCTAATTTTCAGAGCCAAAAATGCATTGCTTGCATATTTAATCATTTCTGCTGTTTGAATGCTCGTTTGAATCATAGGTGTTTCATTAATAAATAAAGGACGATAGACATCTTGCATGATTTTGAGAGCCTTCTCTGAATTTGTTCCCAGTACAACCCGATCTGGCCAAAGGAAATCTTTCACCGCAGACCCTTCCCGTAAAAACTCAGGATTGGAGACATAATCAAATGCCTTATCTTCTCCTTTATCTTTTTGAATAATATCTATAATTTTTTTGCCCGTTCCAATGGGGACAGTACTTTTAGTGCAAATCACTTTATAGTGATTGAGATTTTTCCCAATCATTTCTGCCACTTTAAAAATCGCGGTAAGATCCGCATCTCCATCATCACCTTGTGGTGTGCCAACTGCAATAAAAACCACATCCGCCTCTTGTATCGCTTTATCCACATTTGTGGTAAAAGACAATCTTCCTGCTTGGACATTTCGTTTCACCAAATCGCCCAATCCTGGTTCATAAATTGGAATTTCACCTTTTTGAAGTTGAGCTATTTTATCTTTTGCAATATCTGCACAAACGACCTGATGTCCAAAGTCACTCACTCCTGCTCCTGAAACCAAACCAACATACCCGGTTCCAATAAATGTAATCTGTTTCATTTAAATATATTCTCCTCTAATTCCTTCATAAACTCTATTTATAAAAACCCTAATCTTCGTCTTATTATCCACTCAATTGTGAGTAAAAAGATGATAAAAACTAATATATATATATTTTCATTCAGAACAAAAAAATTTGTTTTCTGCACTGACTCACTTACAGGGGATATCTGTTCAAAAATTTTATTTCTATCTTCCCAATCATAATATTCTCCACCAGTCTTGTCAGCCAAAGTAAGTAATACTTTTTTATTCAAAAAGACATGATTTAATTCAATACGACTCTCTTGAACCGTATAAGAACCTTCGCCTACTTTTTGGCTCACCCCATCTTTTTCTAATAATATATCATATGCAAAATTGCCCGAAGTAGATGTCCAATATTTTCCATGAAATTGCTTAGTCTTTATATCATAAGATAAAGATTGATCTTCAATCCATTCACCATTTTGATAGAGTCGAATCTGACCTTGAAATGTATCATATCTCTCATCGCCACCCATGCCCGTTACGATGACTTCCTCTCCTTGTTGATATGATTTTTTATCCATACGGAAAAAATATTCTTGATCGCCACCTGTTTTCATCAACCAAGAAAACACACCATTCCAAAGGCTTGAAAACATCTCAGATCGATCCGTGCTTAGTAATTTATAATGTAATTGATACAAATCTGGGCTTGTCCAAATACCGTAACGCAAACCTTTGCTTTCGCCTAAACTTAAAATGGGGATAGAGAGAGATGGTAGTTTATATTGAGCGATTACCATTTGATTCTTTCCATTGATTTCAAGTCCAGAAACCAGGGGAGGCCAATCTCGTTCGTTCATTTCCATAAAGCGTTGATAATCAAAAGGGAAAATAGAATGAAGAGTATCTGTAAATGTCCATTTATTTTTACGCCCTTCTTCAAGAAAATGGGTATAAGACTTTACATTCATTAGTGGCTTAATAAGATTGAATGTTTTTTCGGATGTTTCAGGTCCAGAAATAAATAATAGTGCTGATTTTTGAGAAATAATTTTCTTCGCTAAAATGCTTGATAAGCTTTTCCATGCACCTACATTTTCAGAAATCGGATGGTTATCTAAAATAATTAAATCATACGATTTTTTCCAAAAATCTTTCAATAAAGGAGAAAAATTATTTCGCGTATAAACAAAATGATCTAATTCAAATCGTTTATTTTTTTGTAAAATATCTTTAATGGGCCCTGTATTATAATTAGGCGCACCCGTTAAAATCGCAATATGGTATTTTGATTTTAAGACTTTCAAATTCATAGATTGACGATTATTGAGGATATTAATCTCATCTTCTAGGGCGGATACTTTCACATGATAAGTCAAATTACCTAACGCGGACGGTTTTACTCGAAATGAGATTTTCTGCTGACTTCCTTCTCCACCAATCATAATGACTTTGGAACCCACCAGTTTCTTTGCTTGATATAAGGTAACATCAACCCGTTCTTTCAAATTGCCGAAACTGCTAATGACGATATCCATTTTTACTTCTTCGTCAATAATCGCAACAGGCGGAAAGTCCATGGATTCAATAGAAAGATCAACCATCGGTGTTGCCTCTCCCACACCAATACAATAAATAGATGTATTTATTTCATCCGTCAATTGTAAAGGGTCTATTCCTTGGGTTGCCTGACCGTCAGAAATTATGATTGCACCAGCATTAAGACCGCTCGCTTCGTTTTCTTTGATCTGCTTAATGACTAGACCTAAATCAGTAGAACTTCTCCCATGAGGAGATTTCATTTTTTCTACATCATCATAAATTGTATTTGAAAAATAGTGAATTTCTAGATCTGGATTCTCTTGATGAAATTGTTTACTCATCTTTTCGAGTGAACGTTCTAAAGCTAATTTTGTGGGATTTCCATGATAATCTATAGATAAGGAACGATCAAGATACACATGCCATTTTAAAGGACGAGACTCATTAAAAGTATGGCTTAATTTTGGATTGAGAAGTAATAAAAGCAGTGAAGAAAAAATCAGTATACGTAAATAAATTAATGCTCTTACATTTTTTTGCCCCCAACTTAGTTTAAAAACCCAAATGAGTGTAATTATGGCAACAAGGAACAGACTCCAAAATTGGAGAGTGGTGGAAGAAAATGATATATTCATTTGGCTAATTTTAAATTCGGATAAATAGGGAAATCTAATTTTTCATATTTGTTATTCTGAGATTTCAACTCGCCTAGGTAAGCAATCATGGCCGCATTATCCGTGCAATATTTTAAATCTGGAAGCAGTATTTTTACACCTTTTAATCGCTTCTCTAATGTGGATCGCAATGACAAATTTGCTGCGACACCGCCGGCAATGACACATGTTTTTACACCCGTTTTATCAATGGCTCTCTTCATCTTTTCAACAAGAATTTCAACAATTGCAAATTGGTAAGAAGCTGCCACATCAGGTTTTGATACATCTGTTTTTTCAGAGAATGAATCCATATAGTAAAGTAAAGATGTTTTGAGTCCGCTAAAACTAAACTCCAGCGATCCTTTTTCCATCAATGCTTTTGGGAAGGCAATCTTTCGTGGATCACCCTCTTTTCCTAATTTTTCGATTTCAGGTCCGCCTGGATATCCCAAACCAAGAATCCGTGCCCCTTTATCAAATGCTTCTCCAGCTGCATCATCACGGGTTTCACCTAATAGTGTATAAGATCCAAATTTCTTGATTAACCAAATTTGGGTGTGCCCTCCGGAAACCAATAAACATACGAATGGATATTGTAACGATGGATCTGCCATAAAGTTCGCATAAATGTGAGCTTCTAAATGGTTGATCGGTATCACGGGGATTTCCAAACCTAAACCTAAACCCTTGGCAAAACTTACCCCAGTTAATAAAGCACCCGCCAACCCAGGCCCATGCGTCACGGAAATAACATCAATATCCGTTTTTTTGATTTTAGCTTGCTTAAGTGTTTCATCAATGATGGCATTGAGAAGACGTTCGTGTTCTCGAGAAGCGACCTCGGGCACTACGCCCCCATATATATTATGAATCGATTGCGAACTTAGAACACTCGCTAAAATTTGTCCATTTTGACAAATAGCGCCTGCTGTTTCATCACAAGATGTTTCAATACCCAAAACAATCAATTTGATTCTCGAGCAACACCTAATTCAAGACTTCTGGGTGATAAGTCTCGCCATTCTAATATATCTTTTGGGAGCTGAACTGTGGGCTCATAAAATTGTTTATCCATAGACCATTGATTAAAATCAATCATGATTGCAATATCTTTATTGCTCAAATTTGCAATCCGATCAACGCCACCTACAATCGTTAAAGATACGGTTTGTGGAGAAGGGAATACACGGATATTGATTGGCTTATTTAAAATTCTTACAGGAATATCTGCAATAATTCTCTCACTAATTTGCTGGACATCTAAAGAGTAAAAAACCGTTTTTTGAGAATATTCAACCAATCGCCCCAATGATTTCAATTGAATACTTCCTCTTTTATCCATATTTGCGTTTATAATAGAATCTAATACCGTCTCAATTGATTCAACATTTTCTAATTTATCTTTAGGGCCAGCGACTTCAACAGCACTCGGTGTCATTGATATATCACCCACTTGAATAAATCCAGGCATCATGCTAATAAAAACATTCGGAATAATCGGAACAAATTTTACACTATAATCATCTAAACTAATTTTAATACGATTTGGATGAGCCACTTCAATAAACAGTAAATTGTAAGCATCTGGAATGACTACTTTTTGCGGATATTTTTCGAAGTAGTCACTCAGAATAAATTCATATTCATTGGAGATACCTTCTAAATCAAGAACTAACTTAAATTCCGAAAAACGTTTTAAAATGCTTGCCTTAAAAAGATCTAGGCCTCGTCCCTTCAACCGCACGCTTGCTATTTGAGGGACTTCTTCTCTATGCGCTTTTTGTTTACTCAGATTCCGAGCCTCAATGGGCATTTCAAAAGTCATGGTATAAATATTACCACTCGTTACGAAAAGCCAAAGAAGAATGGCCAAGCTTGTTGAACCCAAGGCAAGAATCAACTGTTGCCTTGAGAATGATTCAGTAGGTTTTTTCAGCTTCAATATCGCCTCCTACAAGAGCATTTTTTAGGCCTCTTTCGGGACTTCCTCTTTTTTGGTAGATTTTGCTTGATCAATCAATTCTTGAGGGAGTTCAAGTTTTTCACCCGCTTCATTATCTTGGTTTTTTAAATATGCTTTAACCGTGTTGTTTGCCGTCTCTCGACCGCCTCCAGCTAATTCTTCTTTAAATAGAATTACTTTTCTATCTTCAGGGGCAACTTGCATCACAACGCCAGATAAATTTGCGCCTACTTCAAATTGACTTGCTAGAGCACGTCGATCACGTTTAGACATTTTTCCAAATGGAATAATACCTTCCACATCCATTTCAAGTTGAATAATAATTCCCTTGTCCAAAACACGAATAATTTCGCCACTCACTTCTTTTCCGCTTTCATAGAAATCGATAATGGCAGGCCAGGGATCGTCAAGTAATTGTTTATATCCTAGAGAGATTCGTCTATTTTCACGGGATACTTCCAATACGCGAACATCCACTTCTTGCCCTTTTTCTAAAACTTCCTTGGGATGTTTTACAAGTTTCGTCCAAGATAAATCGGAAATATGGATTAAACCATCAATGCCTTCTTCAAGTTCAGCAAAAGCACCAAATTGCGCTAAATTTTGAATTTTTCCTTTATGAACAGAGCCAACAATAAATTTTTCTTCAATTTTATCCCATGGATCTGGTAAAAGTTGCTTCACACCAAGGCTGATTTTTTTATCATCAGAATCGATAGACAATACTTGCGCTTCAATTTCATCACCCATTGAGTAGATTTCTGATGGATTTTTTATATGTCTTGTCCAAGAAATTTCAGAAACATGGATTAACCCTTCCACGCCAGGCTCCAATTCAATAAAGCAACCATAGTTTGTTAAACTTACCACTTTACCTTTAACCACGGTTCCGATTGCAAATTTATTTTCAACACCATCCCAAGGATGTGGTGATAGCTGTTTAAGTCCAAGCGAAACGCGTTTACGCTCCTCATCATACTCAATTACTTTGACGGTTAAAACTTCATCAAGTTCAACCACTTCTGTTGGATGATTGACTCGTCCCCACGTAAGGTCTGTAATATGAAGCAAACCATCTATGCCGCCTAAATCCACAAAGACACCAAAATCCGTTACATTTTTTACACGACCTTCTAAAATATTGCCCACTTCCAATTCTTTGAAAAGTGCATCACGCTGTTCAGTCAAGGTTTCTTCCAATATCGCCTTATGAGAAACAACCACATTTTTTCGTGCTTCATTTAATTTTACGATTTTTAGATCTAACTCTTTATTGAGATACATATCAAAATCTTGAATTGGTCTCACGTCAATTTGGGAGCCAGGTAAAAAGGCCTGAACCTTACCAAGCTCAACAATCATACCACCTTTGATTCGACGAATGAGCGTTCCTTTAATAATTGTCTCATTCTCAAATGCTTCCTTCAGGTCTCTCCAGCGACGCATAAAATCTGCTTTATCCTTAGATAAAATGGTATTTCCACCTGCATCTTCAATACGCTCTACATAAACTTCTACTTTTTCTCCAATAGCTGGAAGTTCATCTTTTCCAAATTCTGAACGGTCAATAATACCTTCAGATTTAAATTTAATATCAATGATAATTTCTTTCTCATTGGCACCAACTACACGACCCATAATCAACTTATCTTCGTTGATATCACTGAGTGCTTCTTCGTATCTCGCTTCATTCGCTTTGACTTCCTCAGAGATTTTTTCTGGAGAATATATCTCTTCTTGCGAAATTGTTTTTATATCTCCAAATAAATCATTTGAAAGATAATCTTTTATTTTTTCTTCAATAACGGGTTCTGTAGAAGGCGCTGTCATTTCAACGCTGACTTCTGCTTCTGGTGTTTCTACCACAGCTTCAGCCTCTTCAACTACCGGTTCTTGGTTTAATGTTTCGAACATTCTTTTTGGTTTCCTTTATTTTATTTGTTAGTTACGCGTTTGATAATAATTTCAATTTGCTCATCGATACTTAAAACGCCCGTATCAATTTCTATCGCATTATCTGCTTTTGCTAAAGGCGAATAATCTCGAGAAGAGTCCATTTTATCTCTCTTTTCAATCTCTTCCATCAAAATTTCCAACGATTTTGTCTCGCCCAATTCCGCTAAATCTTTTAATCTTCTTTTTGCTCTAACTTCTATATCTGCAATCAGAAAAAATTTAAAATCCGCATGGGGAAAAACAACCGTCCCAATATCTCGACCTTCCATGACACAGCCATTTTCTTCACCAATGGATCGCTGTAATTTTACCATCGATATTCGAATATCCTTGACCGCGCTGATACGACTCACATGAGACGTAACAGCCGTTGTGCGAATCAAAGAAGTGACTTTCTTACCCTTAAGATAAATCTCATTCTTTCCATTCTCAGATTCAAAGCGAATTTTAATATCATCTAATACTTGCTTTAATACAGAAGCGTCTTCAATATCAATCTTATTTTCTAAAACAAAATAAGTAATCGCTCTATACATGGCACCCGTATCCAAATAGGGAATGTCCAAAATCTGGGACACACCTTTCGCTGTGGTGCTTTTACCTGAAGCGGCTGGACCATCAATAGCTATAATCATGACTTTCAACTCTCAATAAGCCGACAAAATTACCAATTAGATAGGGATAACTCAACTTATTTGAATAAATTAATAACAATCATTTTTTCATCAATTTATCCAAATCAGATAATTCTTCTTCCGTCAACGCTCGGAATTCACCTATTTTGATATTCTTCATTGTAATTGGACCAAATTTTATTCTTTTTAATTGATGAAGTTTGATGCCTAAATGATAATACATTCGTCGAATTTCTCTCTTCTTTCCTTGTCGCAACCTTAGAATAACATCTGATCGACCCTTGTTCTTTTTTTGACTTACAATTTCTGCACGACCATACTCGCCATCACCAATATAAATTCCCTTTTTTAATTTTGCGATTTGAATAGGTGTCATGATTCCTGTGATTTCTGCCACATATTCTCTTGGAATTCTATTTTTTGGATGACTTAAAAATTGAAGTAAATCGCCATCATTGGTCAAAAGGAGCAAGCCCGTCGTATCTTTATCCAATCTACCTACGGGAACCACCCGAACATTGGAAGGCACATACTCCATAACCGTTCGTCTATTGTGTGTATCCTTCACGGTTGTAATGACATTTTTAGGTTTATTTAGCATCAAAACAAGCCGATAATTTATGGGCTTAATCGTTTTTCCGTCATACTTAATCACATCCGCATCACTCACAGACAAGGCCGGATCTAAAACCATTTTTCCATTCACAGTTGTCGTTCCTCTTTGGATAAGCTCGTCTGATTCTCTGCGAGAGGCAATGCCACATTTAGATAGATATTTATTTAATCTCATTGTGAATTAAGACTGAGCTGCCTCTGAAGCAGACATAGATAAATCTTCGAAAACAGCCATTTGCTCCCCTAAGCTCGGATCTGCTTCGAGTAATTCAGAAATCTCTTTTAACTTGGGTAAATCAGATAGCCGATTTAATCCAAAATGTTCAAGAAATTCTGGTGTTGTTTGATAGAGCAAGGGTCGTCCTGGCCCAGAATCTCTTCCTTGAATTTTGACCATATTTCTATTTAATAATGTTTTAATCACGCCAGAAGAATCTACACCACGAATAGCTTCAATCTCATATCGTCCCACCGGTTGTTTATACGCGATAATCGCCAATGTATCTAAAGCGGCGGTGGACAAAATCAATTTTCCAGATTTGGCAATCAATCGGCGAATCCACATTTCATATTCTGGTTTAGAAATCAATTGAAATCCGCCAGAAACAGCTTCAATAAAAAAAGTTCTCTCTTGCGATTCGTATGCTTTGTTTAGTTCGCCAACCATTTCTTCTAGATCTGGCACATCTGTTTCAAAAATGAGATTCATCCGTTTTTGCGTTAGGGGATCTGGGCTTGCAAAAAGTAAGGCTTCAATAATTTGTAATTGTTCTTTGGATTGCATTAGGCAACGGCTCCTATATGCATTAAAAGTAAATCTCCAAATGTTTCGTCTTGTGTGATCCTTATATCACCCAATCTGACTAAATCTAAAATAGCTAAAAAAGTTACGACGATTTCCATTCTTGTATTCAATTTCTTTAATAAAGTCGAGAATTTTAGTTTTCCATCTCCGTCAAAATGTCGAAATATCAATTCCTTTTGTGCTTCCAATTTTACGGGCTCTCGATGCAATTCAAAGGCCGTAATCATGGGACGATTTTCCATGACTTTTTTAAAGACAATTGCCAAATCATATAACGAGACATCTTTTAATAATGAACCCAATTCGTCTGTCTTATCGCTTATCGTTAATGCCATTTCAAAACCTTTTGGGAAATGATGAGAACGATTTTCCGCTAAATTTTCTAAGGATCCAGATACATCTTTAAATCGCTTATACTCAATCAATTGTTCCATTAGCTCCCGGCGTGGATCAATCATAAGTCCGTCTTCATCAATCTCTTTTCTCGGGATCAACATTTTCGCTTTTACACGCATGAGCGTAGATGCCATGACAATAAAATCGCCTGCCACACCCATATTCATTCTTTTCCACATTTCGATGGTCTCAATAAATTCTTTTGTAATCTCTCCAATGGGGATGTCATAAATATCCAACTCATCACGACGAATAAAATAAAGCAATAAGTCCATCGGCCCTTGAAATTTTTCGAGCTGAACGCTATATGATTTATGCATCATAACTAAGTCCAACTGCTTTTCTTAAATTTGAAATGGTTTCTTCTGCGACACGTTTTGCTTTTTTTGCTCCATATTGAAGCATATCAATCACATCCTCTTTATGAGAAATTAAATCTTCCCTTTTTTCGCGATAAGGTGCGAAATGCTCCATCATTTTTGTGAATAATTCTACTTTAATATCACCATATCTTAAGCCGGGAGCATCGTAACGGCTCGCCAATTCTGCTTGTTCTTTTTCATCTAAAAAGAGAGAATACAACTGAAACAAAGGCGTGTCCTTATCCTTTGGCTCATCAATCTCTGTTGTGTCCGTTACAATACGCATAATCTTTTTTCGGATTTTCTTTTCTGTGTCAAACAAAGGAATGGTATTGCCATAAGATTTGCTCATCTTTTGCCCATCGGTTCCAGGCACAAGTTGGGTCGTTTTTTCGATGTCAGATTCAGGAATTACAAGCACATCACCAAATTGATTATTTATGCGCGTTGCAATATCCCGTGTCATTTCTAAATGCTGTTTTTGGTCTTTTCCCACCGGAACAACTTCACTGTTAAATAATAAAATATCTGCTGCCATTAAAACAGGATAAGCAAATAATCCCAGATTAGCAGAAAGTCCGCGCGCAGTTTTATCTTTGTAAGATGTGGCCCGATCCATAAGTCCCATGGGCGTTACATTAGATAAAATCCAGGTTAATTCTGTGACTTCTGGCACATCAGATTGAATCCAAAATGTTGATTTTTTCGGATCCAAACCCAAGGCCAAAAAATCGCAAGCGGCTTCAAATGTATTACTGGAAAGCGCCTCTTTTTCTGGTGTGCTTGTCAGTGCATGATAATTGGCGATAAAACAAAATAAGTCATTGTTTTCTTGATATTGTATCATTCTGGACATCATGCCAAAATAATTACCCAAATGCAATTGTCCCGAAGGCTGAATGCCACTTAAAACGCGCTTCTTTCCCATAACTTAAAACGACTCCATAAACAAATAAGGTCTCCAATCAGACTGTAGAGCTTTTACGTGTCGTTGATAATAATGAATTCGGGAAGGTCTTTTGGGTTGTTTGCGTAAGATCATTCCCATTTCCTCTGGCGTTCTGTCTCCTTTCCTTTGATTGCAGGATTGACAGGCGGCCACCAAATTTTCCCAGGTATCATTCCCACCTCGTCCTTTGGGAAGAATATGATCAATGGTAATCGGTCCTTTTTTTGTTCCACAATATTGACAAATATGATTATCTCGAAAGATGATATTTTTTCGACTGATCTCTACATTAAGACTATTGTAATGAATAAATTCTTTTACTTTTATCACGGATGGCAAAGCCATCGACGTAGAGGGAGAATGAACTTTTGCATCATAATTTACCAATATTTCAATCTTATCCATGACAGATAAACAGATTGCGCGCTTTGCAGTGCAAATGGCCAATGGAATATAATTCGCATTTAAGACCAAGACGGCCCTATTCAAAATTTGTCCATTAATTGCTTTTGGATTTGGCGAAATCATGGCTGAAAATTACTGCGAATCGAATGGGAAGAAAGATAAATATCCAACAAAGATGCATTGAAAATAGGACTTTTGGGATCTAAACTTTCCTCTTTTACCCAGCCTTGCGCATGTAAAATCCCTTTACCATCCAAAGAAAAGCCAACATGGGTCGCTTTTTCTCCTTCTCCAAAAAAATGAATGTCTCCTGGTTTTGCCGATTCCAAGGAAATTTGCGAACTCGCTAAAGCTTCTTGTTGTTGCCACGCATCTCTAGGTAATTGAATTCCACATGCTCGACACACAGTTTGAATCAAGCCCGAACAATCAAACCCAAATGATGATTTCCCGCCCCAACGATATGGAATGCCCAAAAGTATTTTTGACAAGGGAATAATCTCATCAAAAGCTGGATCTTTGTCTAAGTTTGTCAAACCATCTAATTGATGAAAAGCATCTCCTCTTGCATTGAGAAATTGTCCATTCTGTTTCAAAAATCGAGCCCCCAATGGAATATGGATAGATTGATTCCCAATTTTTTTGACAATGGTGTTTCCCGTAAACACATGAGTAGCTTCAAATATGTTTTCGGTTTCAAAGCCATAAAATGCATTCACCCAACCCTCATAACTGTCATCTTGAATGATTTCTAGCCACTTACCATCTCTCGATAAAATCTCACAAGATTCACCATAAAGCACTTCCGTGATTTTTCCACTGGAAAATTCGGGTTTTTGATAAACCGGCACTAAACCTGTATTGGGATTAAAATATTTTTTCATTATGATCTATTCTGTCCATTTTTGTGATTAATTCCAGCTAAATCTATTTTATGCATATTTCAAGTTATACTTTATATATTCACAATCATAGTGGACTTCGTATAAAAAAGTGTACATTGAGTTAAGCAACTTTTTAATTTAGATAAGTTAAAAGGAAGCAAAACCGGACATATTTGAATATATAGGAGGTGTTTTACAACCACCAAAAGCTTCATTCAGCCTTTGGATACAAGACACCTATTGAATATGGAAAACTAACAAATGTTGCTTAATTGTGACTCAACTTTTTTGTATGAAGTCCATGTGATCGTTACGACGAGTCATAAACATAAAAACCCCCGTCAATTCGGGGGTTTTTATTACATTAAATCAATTATAACTAGCCTAGAAGCCTTTAATCGTTCCTGATTTTTTATAAAGTTGCCAAACGATATGCCATCCCAAAGCAATCATAACTAATAATACACCGTATCCATTTAAATAATGAGATACACCTACAGTATGTTCATTCATCATGGTCCAAATAAGAGGAACGCTCATATAAGTATTGTGCTTGGAACGAAGTCCTGCCATTCCCGCATCTGCTGGGTCGGGTGCTTCTCCATTTTTGATTGCTGTAATAATTCTTTGTTGTGCTGGCCAAATACGATACCACACATTAAAAGCCATTATAGAACCAAACATGGCGCCAATATGAATATTGTATGCTCGATATGCTGTCATTTCTGAAACAAAAACGAGAAAGGCTAATACACCAACAATACCTAGAAAACTGATTCCTGTTGCAAGTCGTGTGTTTTTGGCGAGAGAGCTTTTATAAAATGCATCATAGATAAATACCATCAAGAATGGGACTAAATAAGCCATATGTTTGAAGTTAGTGAACTCATCAGATTCTGCTCCCTTGAACATGGCATCATTCATTCCCATCCAGAAGATAAAAATCATTAAAATGAGTCCAGTAAACCAAGTCCAAGCAGCACCCCATCTGAAAAAGTAGAGTGCCCGTGGCATCAGCTCGGGGATAACTTTCTTTTTTGTGTCTGCATCCATGGTCGCAGCAACATGACCATTAATCCAATTGAAAAAGTATAATAGCCCAATCCATAAAACGCCAGCTATTACGTGTAACCATTTAAAAATCGGTGTGATAAATTCCATTTTTTCTCCTTTTGTTTTGTGTTATTTAATCCCTAACGAACTAGAATTTACAAAGTTGCTTTTATATTAAAATGATAAAACCATTTTTATTTTACAATTAAAACAGGACAGGAACAATCTTCCATTACCTTTAACGGTTTGCTTCCTTTGATAAATTTCATGAGTGGATTCTGGCTAGATCTGCCCATAATGATAATATGATTGTCCCCCGCTTCTTTTTTGATGACCGAAGCTGGTTCGCCTACGCGAAATAATTGTTCATATTGAATACCAGCAGATTCCAAAACTTTGCCTGCATTTTCTGCGGCCTGCTTATACCCTTCACCAAAATTATCTTTTTTGCTTACGGTAAGAATATCTACTTCAATCCCAAATGCGTTTGCAACACGTGCACCCATAGCCACAGCTTTCTCTGTTCCAGCAGAATCATCCACTGCCAATAATATTCTATATTTAATTTCTAAATCGAGTTGATTCACTACAAAAATGGAACTATCTATATATTGAATTAAATCATGAGCCATACGTCGTTTCTTACTTCCACCAATAATCGTAAGGTCATAATGACCTTCCCTCACTTCATCTCTCAGCTCTGCAACAATATCGCCATTTCTTAAAATGAGTTGCACATCATCACAAACAGTCCCCTGCAAATAAACTTCGGAACGATGCCCTCCTGTATCAACAAGCGTATTTTTTGGGAAGCCCGCTTCAATCATTTTAGGTTTGATATATGCATGATCTGCCAAATACTGAAATGCCCATTCCAAGACATCCACGCCAGGCCGATTAAAATCCCAAGAAGCCATTTGTTCATGTGCCAAACCAATATCTTTTGTGTTAAAGCCAGAAATTTTTTCGCCCACATCTACGATGGTTGTGGAGCAATGAAAGGCTTTAGAAATCATCATTCCCACGCGTAGCGTTGGTTTAGAATATTCCTTACTGGAAACGGCGATTAAAATTTTCATGTCGTCTTGCATTTATATGCCTTTTAGTTAATTATACGCCAATACGTATTAGCGTATATAATGAGGAGGACAATGGACACAAATCCAACTTTCCATCCAACTTTTAAAAAATCTTTTGCCCCTACTAATCCACTGGAATACACAATCGTGCACGCAGGCGCAGCTACAGCGGTAAAATATCCAAACGCAGAAGCGATGGCTGTTACCAAGCCCAAATGCATGGCATTCTCTCCCAGATTTAGCGTGATCGGTCCTAAAACCGCAACAGTCGCTGAGCTAGATAAAACATTAGCAAGTGTTGTCGTCATCAAGATAATAATTCCATCCATGACAAAAGGAAATGAATACATAATATTTCCAAAAAGATTCACAATTTGTTCAGCTAACCACAAGGCAGCACCTGTTTCTTTGATATTAGATCCCAATGAAATCGTAGCTCCAAAAAGTAGGATAACACCCCAATGTGTATTTTTACTCAAATCTTCCCATTTTACATATCCTGCAACCAAATAAAGGAAAACACCAAAAAGTGCAATGGTGCCTAAGCCCAATGTTTCACTCAAGAAAACCCAGCCTAAAAACACCATTAAGAAAATCAAAGCGGCAATGGTATTTCTTCCGGTCATTTCTGGGGATTTTGCGACTTGAACTACTAATTTTCGAACACCAGTATCCAAATGCTTATACTCCGGCACAAAACTTTTGAGTAAAATCCATGATACGATAGGAATCTGAATGAACACCAAAGGATAAACTTTAATCATCCATTCCAAATATGAAATGGACAATCCTGCCTCCTGAAAGTAGGACATCATAATCACATTCCGTCCTCCTCCAGATGGCGTGCCAATCGAACCAATCAAGGCACCATAAGCAATGGAAAAAAGTAAAACAGCACTTAATCCTCGGACTTTTTCTTTATCTGGAGATGTATAACGAATGAGGGTCATCCCAATGGGAAGCATGAGTGCGGCTACGGTATGCTCGCCAATAAATGATGAAAGAATTGCAGATATTGCCGTAAATCCAAAAACGATATTTTTTGTTTTGTGTCCCGTTAAAGTGATAATGCCTAAAGCAATCCGCTTATCCCAACCTTGCTTGATAATTGCTACAGAAAGCATGAGCGATCCCATGATAAAAAAGACCGCATCATTCATAAATGAATGGGCAATACCATCCGCATCGTTTATCCCTAAAACAACTTGAAATACGATGATATAAATAGCAATTGCTGGCAAAGGAATGGGCTCGGTAATAATCATTATTAAGGCTGTAATGACAATAATGATTATGCGGTAGCCCTCAAGTGTCAATCCTGAAGGTGTGGGGAAAAGCGATAAGAAAAATCCAATCACCATGGTAATCAAAAACCACTTTTTTTGGGTTACCCAAAAAAGGAAATTGGTCAGTGACTGTTGAGAAAACCCTAACATATTGTGCTTGAATTTAGGCCTTTCATTTTTAAGAATTCAAAAAGCAATCAGAAGCCTATTTTTCAACTTTCAATAACTCAATATCAAAAATCAACGTGGCATTGGGCGGGATAACACCTCCTGCACCTTGCGATCCATATCCCATGTCAGGTGGAATTGTTAATTTGCGTGTGCCCCCAACTTTCATTCCAGGAACGCCTTCGTCCCAACCTTTAATCACCATAGAAACGCCAACCGTAAAAACGAATGGCTCCCTTCCTGGATTTTTAGAGGAATCGAAAACAGTGCCATCGCTTAATTTTCCTGTATAATCAACGGTTACTTTGTCAAATGATTCTGCTTCTGCACCTTCACCAACAACGATATCTTCAATAATAAGTGTATCTGTCACGATATCTCCTTTATTTTCGTCACAACTCACCATCAACAAAATGATGAGTCCAAACATGATTTGTATAAAATTATTTTTCTTCATTTGTCTATACTCCTTTTCCAAAAAAAGAGGTGTAAATTTAATGGATTATGAGACAGCCCCAAACACTCTTCGACACCCATTTACCGCCTTTGGCAGATCGTCTCCGGCCAAAATCTCTAGAAGATTACAAAGGACAAAGCCATTTGCTGGGCGATGGAAAATTACTACGGAAAATATTAGAAGAGAAAAAAACATTCTCAATGATTTTTTGGGGACCGCCTGGCACAGGCAAAACAAGCCTGGCACGGATTATTGCGAATACAACGCATGCGGATATAAAAGAAATTTCTGCCGTATCTAGCGGCGTCAAAGACTTGCGGGCTGTCATTTCTCAAGGAGAATCAAATCGAGACTTGGGCAGACAAACCATCTTGTTTATCGATGAAATCCATCGTTTTAATAAAGCGCAACAAGATGCGCTCCTCCATGCCGTAGAAGAAGGAACCATCCTTCTTATCGGTGCTACAACGGAAAATCCCTCTTTCGAAATTATTTCTCCTCTTCTATCTCGATGTCGTGTCCTCACTTTAAAATCATTAGAAAACAAAGATCTGGATGCCATCCTAAAACATGCTTTTTCTTCGGATATCGTTCTGAGCAAATCTAATATTCAAATGGATGAGACGATTCAACAAAAATTGATTCATTCATCTGGTGGCGACGCACGAAAAATGCTCAACACGCTAGATGTCATCGTTCAACTTTTAGGCACAGAAAACAAAGTAAGCGATGATATACTTTCTGAAGCCATTCAATCTAAAACTTTGATTTATGACAAAACGGGCGATTATCATTACGATACCATTTCCGCCTTTATCAAATCCATTCGTGGGAGCGATCCAGACGCCTCAATCTATTGGTTGGCCATCATGTTAGAAGGTGGAGAAAAACCCGAATTTATTGCACGAAGACTCATCATTCTCGCTTCAGAAGATATTGGGAATGCTGATCCTAATGCACTGATTATGGCCACTTCAACGTTCCAAGCTGTACACATGATTGGCATGCCCGAATCTGCAATCATCCTGGGACAATTGACGACTTATCTCGCCTCCGCACCTAAATCTAATGCTAGTTATAAAGCCATCAATCGCGCGATGGAGGAAGTAAAAGAGAATGGAACTCCTTCCGTTCCTTTACATTTACGAAATGCCCCAACAGATTTGATGAAAAATTTAGACTATGGAAAAGCATATCAATATCCACACAATCACCCAAATCATTTTATAGAAGCCCATTATTTCCCCGAGGGCATGGATGAAACTTTTTACCATCCCACTGAACAAGGGCATGAAAAGTGGATTAAAGAACGGCTACAATCGCTTTGGAAAAACGATATTAATGAAAAATGAAAATTAGTAAATCAATTTTCTATCTTTCCCTCCTTTCCTCTCTCCTGTTTCCGGATAATCGATTACGACTCAAAAAAGCGGATGTACTTGAAAGTAAAATTGTAGATGGGGAAAAATTCCAATTTATCCAAGGAAATGTAACGTTTCAAAAAGGGTCGCTCACCCTCGATTGTGAAAATGGGCGATATCATGAAAAAAAATCATTGGCATATTTATACAAAAATGTGAAAGCATTCCAAGAAGGGCGAACGCTCACGTGTGATACATTGATATTCCACTCAAAATTGGACAGACTCACGAGCCATGGGACGCCACATGTTTGGGATGAAGATTATGACCTTACCAGTGATTCTCTCGTTTTTTACACAGAGCTGGATAGTGGCATCGCAGTGGGAAATGTTCGGCTGGATCAAAAAGGACAAATCGTCACTGCTGACCGTATCGAATATGTGAAACGACCTGACGAAGATGGGGTTTCCTACAAAGCCGTTGGAAACGTTCAGATTAAAGATTCCACTCAAACCGCCAGTTGTGGATTGGCAATTTATGATCGGACAAATGAGAAAACGATTTTAAGGATAAAGCCGGTTATTCAAGAAAGAAATCGGATTTTATCTGGGGCAGAAGTGATTCTATCCTACAAAAACGAAACCTTGGATAATATATTCATCCCCAAACAAGCCCATGCCCAAACACAAACAAGTGGATGGCAAAAAATCGATTCGGATAGTCTAAAGAAAAAAATCCCAGCGCAGTTTTCTGATGATATGACAGGAAATCTCCTTCGTGGATTTTTTGTAGATGGTCACTTAGATTCACTTCGATTAGAAGGCATGGCGACCACGCTTTATCATCTTTTCGAAGATTCGATTTATCAAGGAAATAATCTCGCATCTGGCGATACAATTACCCTTCTTTTTGCCGATTCCACTTTAGATCGTATTCAAATTGAGGGGGGAGCAAAAGGAACCTATTCCCCCGATTCTTCCGCCAATGATATTAGCGACCCCGTGGAATATCGTGCCCATATCATTGATTACAATATCAAAGCCGAAGAGACAGATTTAATCGGAAATGCCTTTCTACAGAATGAAGGTACCCAACTTGAAGCAGGATATATTAATGTAAGCTGGACATCTAATTTACTGAAAGCACTTCCTGTCCAAATTGGCGATACCCTTTCCAAAGCGGTTCAACCTGTCATCAAAGAAAAAGGGCGAGATCCTATGGAAGGCGATATACTCACGTATAATCTGAAAACAAAAAAAGGGAAAGTGATCAAAGGCAAAACAAAAGCGGATGATGGTTTTTATACAGGAAATGAAATTCGAAATGAAAGCCAAAAAGTATTTTATATCCAAAATAGCACGTATTCTACCTGTGATTTGGATGTACCTCATTTTCATTTTGATTCTAAGCAAATGAAAATTATCAACGGAGACAAAGTCATCGCACGGCCTATTATTTTGAACTTAGGGCAAATTCCCATTTTCGCCTTACCGCTTGGCGTTTTCCCGCATAAAGGAGGAGCGCGACACTCAGGGTGGATTATGCCTTCTTATGGTGAAAGTCGACTACGTGGACAATTCCTGGATGGTTTAGGATATTATTGGGCGCCGAATGATTATTGGGGCTCAAAGTTTACGCTTAGTTTTAGCGATAGACAGGGATTAGCATTCCGCGCTGAAAATGCCTATCGCGTCCGCTATAAATTCAATGGGAATTTATTGATTGAAAATCGACAATTTTTATCTGGAACCAGCAATATCTCAGATTTGTCAGACAATCGAAATGCAAGTTTTAGAGTCAGTTGGATGCATAAACAGGTGATGAGGAAAGGACAGTCTTTTAACGCAAATGTGAGTTATTCTTCCAGTGGAAATTATAATCGAGACTATGGTTTGGATCAAGCAACCCGCATGGATCAATATGCGATTTCGAAAGCTTCTTATTCTAAACGATGGGGAAAATCAGGAAATTCAATGAGTATGAATCTATCTTCGAAACAAGATCTTATGGTAAAACATAAAATTGACGAAGATTCACCTTTTTATGAATCCCCTTCCCGGACTGGTTCTCAACTCAATCTTATCAATAGCACCCTTCCGCAAGTTTCATTTCGGCACGGACAATCTGCTCTATTCCCTTCCTCTGGAAGTGACGTGAAATGGTATAATAATATCAAGTGGAATTACAATCTGGGCTTTACGAATAAATCTCGTATTTATTATGAATCGATGGAAAGTGACTCGGCAAATACCTATGAATGGACACAAAATGATAGCGGAATTGTGTCGACATTTAATGACGATGATAATGGATGGACCCATTCTATGTCCATTAATGCACCGCAAAAATTATTCAAATATATTTCCGTCAATCCTAGTTTAAATTTACGCTCGGCTTGGGTGAATGAATCCTTTGTCGCTCGTCTTGATTCGAATGGCACCATGGAAAAAGTTTCCGTTCCAGATTTCGCCACTCGGACAACTGGCTCATTTAGTCTTAGCGCCAATACAAAAGTATATGGCCTTTTCCCCATTTCCATTGGATCGTTGAAAGCCATCCGTCATATCGCAACCCCTTCCATAGGATACGCTTTTACGCCCGATTTTTCCAAGGAACTCTTTGGGCAAGATTTGGGATATTTTTATTCATATCTTGATACCAATGGCACAAAACAATTCATTGATAGATTCAGTGGGACTATGGCAGGAAACACACCCAAAAGCGAAAGTAAATCAATGACATTTTCATTAAACAATAGTTTTCAGGCCAAAATGAAATCGGGAAAAGAGGCGAAAAAAGTAGATTTATTTACATGGAGAATGAATTCCAGTTATAATTTTGTAGCTGATTCTATGAACCTAGCAAATCTCAGGTCTGGTATTCGATCCAAAATCGCCAATAAATTGAATTTAGATTTGAGCTTAACTCATGATTTTTATCAATATGATTCAGAAAAATATCGAAGAATCAATCAATTCAACGTAAATGATGCTGGCATTTTACAACCGCGATTAATTAACGCCAATTTCTCAACCAGTTTTCGTTTCTCAGGAAAACGATGGACAGATACTTTTGAGACCGACGACGTAGAAACGGATACACTTTCATTGGAAGAAGACTTAGACGTTTCTCCCTTATCTAATCCTTTGAAAAATATAAAATCCTCTCTTATTGGAGGAAAATTATGGAATTCAACTGTGTCATTGCGCTATTCCTATAATATTGCAAATCCAGACGATCCAAAGAAAACATTTTGGCTCGGCTCAAACTCCACGATTCAAATGACCAAAAACTGGCGATTTTCTTATAATGCGCGGTTTGATATGATTGAAAAGAGTTTAGTCTCTCACTCTCTATCTGTCCATCGCGATATTCATTGCTGGGAGCTTTCTTTGAACTGGACGCCAAGTGGTATTGGACAAAGTGTCTATTTTAAATTGAATGTAAAATCACCGACCTTGCGAGATATTAAGATAGAAAAAAGGGGTGGGCGAAGAGCAAAATCAATTTTTTAATGGGTGAAACTTACCCCACAAGCCATTTGGGCCTCTCCAATTTACTGTTTTAAAATAAACTCCATTAAATCACTGTTTTACGTCAGATACAGCGGTTTGTTGGATGGTTATTATTTATTTTTCGTAATACCTTTAAGTCTTCCCCAAAATGGGAAAGACTTAGTTGGCGTTTAAAGAAAGTGGATGAATATCCCCGTAGTATTCAATTCAGATTCTTCGTCGTAAACGCCTCAGAATGACCGATTTTTTTTCTAACCCTACCGTCATTCTGAAAAAACGAAGCGAATGAAGAATCTTCATAGTCTAAAAACAAATCTCAGTTGCAAATGTATATCCATCGCTCGCTACACTCATTCTGGATGACAACAAAACTGAATGCCGTTAGATGGTTTTCGTATCGCAGATTTAACCTTTCAAAGATTCCTTTATCCTTTGAAAGGTTATTTGGCAGATGGATTCCTGATCGGAGTCAGGGATGACATGTTTATTTTAGAACAACAAAAAAGGGACAGTAAAACTGTCCCTTTTTAAGATTGAATGTTCTTAGGTTTATTTCAACAAAATCATCTTTTTAACTGAATGAAAATCTCCAGCAGAGATTCTGTATAAATACATCCCTGCACTTAC
>Ga0209559_1000406_pt1 | contig 29735 bp, 19 predicted proteins | sample SaaInlV_110m_DNA_FD_184677 | JGI IMG/M metagenome (GOLD analysis project Ga0209559, IMG submission 184677) | Marine microbial communities from expanding oxygen minimum zones in the Saanich Inlet - Saanich Inlet SI074_LV_165m_DNA (SPAdes) (version 2) | ecosystem: Environmental > Aquatic > Marine...
ATGGAAGAAAGGAAGAGAATTAATCTGCTGGCAACAGTTTAATTAAGTAAATTAATGATGAATAATTATACCAGAAACACTCTCATAGAATTATGCTAATTTATTCCCGTCGCTTTGAAGACCTACAGTTTGCGTATAAATTCTAGTAACTGGTATTTCATAAACGGTTTTGAAAGAGAATCATTACATCCAGCCTACAATGACTTCTCTCTGTCTGTTATTAGTGCATGTGCTGTAACAGCAATAATTGGAATGGTTTGATATTTTTTGTTTTTGCGAATTACTTCTGTCAGCTGCAAACCTTCTTTTTCCCCTTTTTAGGAGAGATCTACTAAAATAAGACTAATATTTTCTCTTCCCAATAAATTCATCATACCAAAATATGTCTCGGCATAACTTAGTTGATAGTCATTCATCAACATTGCTCTCATTGTTGTTAACGATCAACTCAGCTGAGAATCTATTGCCAAATTGATAACCCGGCCGGATAGTTTGGACCTCTTTCTTTATTCAATTTGAATTTATATCATCTAAAATTGTTCTAATTACAGATGACAGCTCTCTTAGCATTACCGGTTTGCTTAATACATAATTGACACCTGATTTGATAATAGTCTCTCTTGTAAGATCATCTCTGTATCCTGTTGCAATAACAAAGGGAAAATTAGGACGGATTTTCTGTACTTTCCTTGAAAGATCAAGTCCGGTCAATCCTGGCATCGTTAAATCAGATAATATCAAATCATACTTGCTTGGATGTTCCTGAAATTCCTTTATCGCCTCCGTACTTTTAGTAAATATATCAATATTATATCCTAGCCTCTCTAACATCCTACCCATCGATTTACCTACTAATTCATCATCATCTACAACTAGAATTTTTTCATTGCCAGTTTGAAGTTTTTTATGTTCTTTATGATCTTCTCTAGTAATATTCTCTTCTATTGGGAGGTACACATGAAATATTGTTCCCTTACCAACTTCACTTTCAACTAGAATTCCACCATTATGATTTTGTACAATACCATGGACTACCGATAGACCAAGACCGGTTCCTTTATTAACATCTTTATTTGTGTAAAATGGTTCAAAAATTCGATCTATATTTTTTTCTTCAATACCATGGCCAGTATCACTAATAGAAAGACAAGCAAAATCATCAGATATATCCAATTTCGGAAGTAATTTAGCTGTTGATTCTCTTAATTTCACTTGCTTTAATTCGATGATAAGGGTACCACCAGTCTCCATAGCATGCCAGGCATTAGTACACAGATTAACGATAATTTGGTGAATCTGGGTGGCATCGGCATATATTTTTCCACATGAATGATCAATTCGCTGGATTATATCCACTGTTACTGGAATAGATGGCCTAAGTAATTTTAATGCTTCCTCGATTAGTGGATACAAATCAAGAGACACTGGTTCTTTTTCACCCTGTTTGCTAAAAAGAAGAATTTGCTCAACAAGATCTCTAGCACGATATGTTCCACGTAAAATATGTTCAAGATCACTATAAATCGGGTTGCTTTCAGGAAGGTCGTACATAATGGTTTCTGTAAAACCCATGATAGGAGTAAGTACATTATTGAAATCATGGGCTATTCCACCAGCTAATGTACCAATTGTCTCAAGTCTTTTAGATCGACGCAATTGAGCCTCAAGGATAGCTTTATCTCGTTCCTCTTTTTTACGTTTTGTTATATCCTGAATGGTTCCAATCATAGTAATTGGATTATTGTCTTGATCAAATTCCAGTTTTCCCAATCCATGGACCCACAATTCTTTCTGATCAATTATTCTTTTAATGCGATATTCTTTATTAAATTCCTCATGATCATTCAAGATATTTTGAGTAAAATATTTCTGCATCAAATCTAGATCACTAGGATGTACAATATCAAGCCAGCTTGCAACATCTTTAACAAAATTACCATCAATACCGAAAATAGCATTCAAAACTTCAGAACTCTGCCATTTCCCTTTTGTAATGTCCAAAACATAGGATCCAATTCCGGCAATTTTTTGTGATTTACTGAGTAGGTATTCACTTTTTCTTAACAATCGTTGTACATCTTTGCTATCCGTAACGTCTCTGAAACTCCATACACGGCCAACTACTTTTCCATCCAACATCTGAGGGTGTGAGAATCTTTCAAATTCTCGATCATCGATCATTTTTATCTCATCAAAGCTATCTTGTTCTGGGTTGTCATATAATTCTTTTACTTTTGCTAAAAATTCATCAGGATGTTTTAAACTGCTAAGTACACAGGTTAATGCATCTTTATCTATCCTCGAAGAAGTTATGGAATCAGGTATTCCCCAAATATCAATAAATTTTTGATTAAAACTCGTCCAAGTACCATCATTTGCAACAACTAATATCCCATCGGCTGTTGATTCCATCGCTGCCTGTAACAAAGAATTTGACAACTCTTTATTATCCTCGGCCTGCTTTCGTACAATAGCATTCGCAACTTCAGTAGATACATGTTCCAGAAGTTCTATATCTTTATTAGAATATAGATTTGAATCTGAATAACTTTGAACGACAAGTGCGCCAATAACAACATCTTTTAATATCAAAGGTACTCCAAGCCAAAGTTTAGGTTTCTTACCCACATCTTCAATCACACCATCTGTTTCCATTTCATTGTAGATTTTCTCATTTGCTAATAATGGCTTTCCAGATTTAATAACATAACCTGTTAATGTATTTCCTGCTGAATATGAAGTTATTTGATCATGTATATCTTCTGAGTATGGTTCAGAAATTGAATCAGATGATTCATCATACATCCCTACATAAAAGTTGGTGGTATCAATAACACTGTGAAGTATGCTTCTAATGGATTGTAAAAGTTCCTTTAAGTCTAAAGCTGAGTTAGATTTGGATGAAATTTGCATTAAAACTGAATTCAAATTATCTAAACTTTTACGCTCGGAGATGTCTCTCGCGATACCGTTAATACCTAAAAAATTTCCATTGTCATCATAGTACAATGTACTAGACCAGAGCATATGGTGTATTTCACCAGTTTTCGAATTTATTTGACGATTTTCAATACTATTATTTTTCTGTTTTGTTTTTTGCCATTGCATTAGCCATTTTTGTGTTCTAAATCTATCTTCAGGGTGTACAAAGTCGAATGCAACTTTACCGATGCATTCTTCGGGACTCAATCCAAGTATTTTTTGAGATACTGAATTTATATATGTAAATTTGCCTTCTTTGTCTACTTGAGTAATCAGATTAGTGGATTGTTCAACTAATTCTCGATATTGTTTTTCACTTCTTATTAATGCACCCTTCATTAAATTACGTTCATTCAAGTTTTTTACCTGGATCTCATAACTCTTTAACAAAAGATATATGAGAATTGATAGTATGAACCCCCCCAGTAGAAAACCAAGCCATAACTTTGATTTAATCCCAGTACCAGCATTCATAAGATAAAGTTGTTCATCATATTGGAGAGAAATCCACCACTGCTGCCCAGATACTAATTGAATCGGAGACCATAGTGAACCCCATTGATCGATTTGAAAGGATTTAGGTGCATTGGCAAAAAAATTGGCTACGCCATTTTCGGCAAACGCCTTCATAAACCAAGTTCGTATTTTATTCGGCAGGGCTGGGTTGCCAAAGAATTCGCCATTTTCACTAATTAGCACAGCCATATTACTATGTACTTCCTGTACTAATTCCGCTTCAAGTCGATTGTTCGGAATTATACCTGCAACAATTCCTAATAACTCACCCTTCAAACGAACAGGAATTGAAAAAACAATACCTGTTGCCTTTGAACCGTCAGGATTTTTTGTGCAAAGCATAATTTCATCACTAATAAATGCCTTAAGTGTGGGGTCAGAGATAAAACGCTGTACATGTTCAATTTCGATTTGGTGCTCTTCTACATCTGGCTCAAAAGAGTGAATGTCCTTAGGAACTACTCCACCTGCTCCAAATTCATAGGTCTTATAAGGTTGAATGATAGTTTCTAAATTCCGATCAATTATACAAACTTCTGTCAGTCGATTTTGGGACCACTGGTGGTCAAATAATGATTGAAGTAATTTCTGAGAATTTATATTCATCTCTCCTACATGTGAATCTAATCTGATATAAAGTAAGTCAGAGTAAACTTCATGTAAGTACTCCTCTATTTGCTCAACGATATTTTCTATCCTAATTTGATTTTCTAATAATGCTTTTTTTTGAATTGTGGTTTGAAATTCTATGTTTTGAAGCCATGATTCCACAGAAAGAAAAGAAGTAGAAAAAAAAATTATTATTGGAATGAGTATAGTTGCACGAAACAACGATCTATTTGTCCCAGTTACCTTATCATGATGGAATAGATAGTATATCAAAAACATAGTTTCATCCAATCTGCAAAATAAGAATATGGACTCAATTCACTCTTGAATCCATTATCCACTTTTAATAATAATCTGGGGAGTATTAAAACGGTCACACTATTTGATTAGGAGTATGCAATTTAATAATAGTATTCAATTTTCAGACCTTTATATACGAAATTGTCACCAGAAGTAAAATACAAGTTACAAAATAAATACAAATCGATGTGGAAATAATTGATTATTTGTCAAATGGTTTTGAAATTTTCTTAACTTTTATTAATTTCATCCTCAATATAATTCCGCCAACTATTAGGATATTCAAAAAAGTGACCTGACCGCTTAGTCTGGACAACCTTTACAGTTAGTGCTTTTAGTATTTTTTATAAAACTCAATTGATAATTTCCTAGCGTTCAAATCATGGAATTATTATTTTTGGGTGTATACAAAAATCCCAACTTTCGTCGGGATTTTATGTGTGCCGCACCCCGACGCAAGGTCAGGGATTAAAAGAAGACTTGCCTTAGCTATGCTAACGGCGAGTAAAGACTCTCCCGACGCTCGTAAACTCGGTAGGGACAGAGGACTCCCACGCATTGCTGCACTGGTTCCTAAGAACAGTTAAGAGCGCTGTTTATATTGAAGTTACAAGACGTTGTGCCCAAATTGTGACTAAAAAGTTTCAACTGTGAATTTGAGACTTATTAATTACTTTGGAATGTAGAATTAATAATATTTTATTTTTATTAATGCCGTTTTTGAATACTTAAAAGTTGTTTAACTCCTTGTTATCTATTTTTACTTAGTCTATCCCTTAACATTCTCAAAATTCTATTTAGTTTTTGTTATGATATCAAATGATATATTGAAATCATCATGGATCATTTTATCACCCAAATTCTCAAAGAATTTTCCTGAGCCGTAGCGCACATCGAATAATGTCCTGTCGATAATGATCTCACCTGTTGCTTGTGCATATTCTTTTGTAAAATTAACAACTGAGGTAAATTCTATTTCATTGGATAAACCCTTAATTGTCAGGTCACCTTTAAAAGTGTAATTTGACTCCCCATTTTTAACACCACGGATGGGGGCTGCAGATTTAATTACAATTGTGGCTGTTGGAAATTTTGCCACATTAAAAAAATCTTCAGATTTTAAATGATTCACCAACTTTGTATTCCATTCTTCAGATTCAATATCAAGATTTACAATACTGGACATATCAAATACAAATTTACCTCCATGAATATGTCTTCCATGATATTGAACAAATCCTTCAGCCATATTTAGTGTTCCATAATGTTCACCGGTAACCTTGCTTGCATGCCAACTGATTTTACTCTTCACCAAATCAAATGGAGTTCCTGATGGTGGGGCATGCTGAGCCACAATGAGCTGTACTCCAAGTACGAATATTCCTAGTAGGATGAGTTTCTTAAACATATTGTTTTTCCTTTATTATTTTTAATGCGAATTGATTCAATTGTTACTTTACAGAATTAGAATTGTTTATAAGATATATAATCACCACTAATTTCAAGAGATATGGTTGTTTCCTCATCGGATCTATTCCGCCAAAACCAGCCGTGATTTCCATCAAATGCTGCGACAATATTTCCAATATCTGACTGAACCTTTAGTCCTTTTCCATAACCAAAATAGTTTGTTGTGGGTGAGTCTCCATGTGTATTGAAGTTCACATGACCTTTATCTACCACCCATTCATATTTGACTATTGCGCCTTCTAACATTTTAAGTTTGAATTCAGTTGTTTCCCCGGGCATCAATATAAATGTAAAATTATTCTCTTTTTGTTGAGTAACAGGTTCATTGGATTGATTTGTGGATTGGAAATCTGAGATGGGGATTTGTTGAGAATTATCAATGTTGTCCAAACTCTGAATTTCTGCTTCAAGTAATATTTTAATTTCACCCATTTCCTTTAACCCAATAAGTTGTCCTATTCCAGTAGGGTCTATACCATATTCTGCCGGGAGAACTGCAATGATTAAAAGTACAAAAGCTACAAAAGCAGCAATGATTGTTGAGACAATTAATTTCTTTGTTGAGGGTAGTTCTGTATAGTTTTGTGATTGTTGATTTTCCAAAGTTTTTATCCTGATTTAGTTTAAAAGTAATCCTGTTAACTGATAGCCGATTAATATAAATCCGCCAGACATTAATGCCACATTTGTATTGAACGCTGATTTTTCGAACTGTCCCGTTTTTCTCCAGAAGCTCATCAAAATTAAAATACCTGATAGCGCTATCAGCTGCCCTATTTCGACGCCGATATTAAATGATACTAAATTCGATAACAATCCGTCCCTGGAAAGGTTGAATTCCTGAATTTTAGAGGCTAGACCAAAACCATGAAACAATCCAAATATTAAGGTAGCAATTTTGGTATTTGGTTGCCATCCAAACCATTGCTTATATGCATCAAGATTGTCCAATGCTTTATACACAATCGATAACCCAATTATTGCATCGATGAAATACGCATTTATACTGATATCAGCAAATACTCCCAATATCAACGTGGATGAATGCCCAATTGCAAATAAACTTACATATAGCCCTATGTCACGCATTTTGTATAGGAAAAAGATTACTCCTACTAAAAACAGGATATGATCATATCCTGTTACCATATGTTTTGCACCGAGATACATGAATGGGACAATATTTATACCGGTTATCTCCTGAATGTATCCTTTATCACCTCCCGTAACGCCATGTGAACGGGCGAAGCTGCCAAACAGCAACAGCAATAAATATCTACTTTTATCTTTCAATTACTCAGTCTCCTTTAATTTGAATTAATATAAACTCCGTGCTGGATTATCAAATCCATTTATTAATATTGTTGGGGATTCTTTGGATCGTTATGCATGATCCCCAAAGAGAATTTCAAGTTGAAAATCTTAGTATCATTCCTATTCAGTCACTATTGACCATGGGAAATCCAGCTAATTGAAATTTATTAAAAAGTTAAGTTTAGAGGGGTGGGCCACGAAGAAAAATATCTGCATGTCCCTGATATATGGAAGTGTTTGGAAAAATTTTCATTGCATAAAAGATTTCATTCACTAAATCAATATCCCAACGAAATAAGCTAACGCAATCCAATGTGATATTTATTGCAAATATTTTATTTATACGAATATTATAATCATCATCTTCAACTTTATGAGTTTCCTGATGAGCTATTTTTATCTTGATGAGCTATTTCCTCGGGCTTGTTGTGAGTTGTAGATTATATCTTTCTGAATCACATCATACCAATCATTGTCACTTGCTATTAGACCATTGTATTAACTAAAAAATTTACCATTTATTTACTATCGAATGCAACAAATGCAGGACTCCCACCCTTTTCTGGCTTAAATTGCTCGAATAGTTATCTTCTTTATAGAAAGATGTGGAGCACCCCTACGTAAGGTCACCAGCCTGCCCCACTCTTTGAATGGCTGGCAGGGGGTTTGAAAAGAAAAGACTCCCCAGATACGCACCTGTGAAGAAGTTTTGACTCCAATATTAATAAAATAAGAAATGTCCAGTAACCCATTTACATTGTCACTTTGGAAATAAATCTACGGGTGCAACTTTATGAGCTTTTTATGTGTGCCGCTCCCCGACGCAGGGTCGGGGTTAAAAGAAGAGACTCTCCTGACGCTCGTAAACTCGGTAGGGACAGGGAACTCCCACGCATTGCTGCACTGTCGCAGACCCCGTCACTGCAGGCGCAGGTAGCAAGGGGGTTCCTAAGAACAGTTAAGAGCATTGTTTATATTGAGGTTATTTGATGTTGTGTCCAAAATATGACTAAAAAGTTTTAATTGTTAATTTGAGAGTCATAATCCGTTGTGTAATGTAGGATTAACGATAGGATTGTTATATATCGGACTATTAATACCTCAGGGAATACAAAGAAATAAAGAAATATTTTAAATTTTATTCAATGACATTTGATAGAATTTCATTATAAATGTGTTCTCAGGATTAATTATATTTGCACAATTGCTCAAGGGTACGATTTAATTATATGAATAGAATAAATACAATATTAAATAGCAGAATTGGACGGGATCTTAGTAATCCTTTTAGGGTCAATATTTGTTCCAAATTCACAATATGGTTATTGATATACTCATTTTTTGGATTTGGACCGCATACTTTTCCAGTTATTTGTATAGAAGAAGATGGCAGTGTTGAATTAGAAATTCTGTGTAAATGTCACCCACAATCAAATAAAATTCACGATTCAGTTGAAAACAACCCAAATATTAATTCTCAACTAATTTCCGAACCTGAAGATAACTGTGGCTCATGTGTCTGCATCCCAATTAATTTGAATTCTGATTCTCCAATACTCCTATCAGCGCAAAATGAAAAAAGAGTATCCCCAGTAGTTCATCAATGTGAAGTTATTTCATTCCATCAAAAAAATATTAGCGTTAATTCTAACGGCGCTTATTTAAGACAACAAGCTCAATATCAATTCAATAAACTTCCACTTTCAGTAGTTTTACTTATTTAAAAATCCTCTCATTTGTGTAGTCATTCCCTCTGAACGGATTGTCACTATACATCATTTCTTATTCAAAGTCCATAGTTGGCTAATCCAATGAATTAAATTCAATATTATATTCCTTCAATAATATAATATTACAATGAATCCAAGAAATTCTGTTTGGATTCTCGAAAGGAACAATTTTGAAAAACATCAAGAATTTATCATTTATTGCGGTACTCATTGTAATTGGTATCGCAGCAATACTATTAATTCCAAGAGGAGTCACATCATCCTCTAATAATTATCAAGATAAAACCATATTATCTGAAAATTATTGTGAAGAACATTCAATGCAAGAAGATGCATGCTTTTACTGTAATCCAAATCTAAGAGAGAAAGGACGATTATGGTGTGCCGAGCATAATCGGTATGAAGATCGTTGTTTTATATGCCACCCAGGCATTCAAGAGAAGGGACGTCTATGGTGTTCAGAGCATCTCCTATATGAGGACGAGTGTTATATCTGTCACCCTGAGATTTTAAATAGCCAAGATACTGAATCACAGGAGGGTCAGAGGTCAGATGCATCTGTCAACCTACAGTGCGTTGAGCATGGAGTGCTTGAGGCTGAGTGTGGGATTTGCCATCCTGAACTGATTACAGATCTCGAATTTGGAGAAGGATTAAAAATACGATTTGAAAGCACCAATTCTGCTTATAAAGCCGGAGTTCTAACAGATAAACCTAAACCAATTTTAAATCCTTCAGAAACTACATTAATAGGTCGTGTAAGCTATAACCATAATAAATTGGCAAGAATCACCCCGTTGACCTTTGGCGTGATTCAAGAGGTTTATGTTGAATTAGGGGCATCAGTTTTAAAAGACCAAAGAATGTTGACCATACTTTCCCCTGAGATTGCACAGGCGAAAGGCGTACTCCTTTCAGCACTCTCCGATGAAGAAGCTAAAGAAAAACAACTTTATAGAGACAGAGAACTATCAAGTAAAAATATTACACCACTTCAAGAGTTTGAGCAATCTCAGGCAATTTACCAGATAGCTGTAAATACCACCGCAACCGCCAAGCAGACTTTGCTAAATTTTGGGCTATCCATGTCAGAACTTGATGCTATGATTAATACTAAGTCCATATCTTCCACACTAACTATTAGATCTCCATTAAGTGGTACTATAATAGAGAGAAACGCCGTAATAGGTGAGTCAGTAAGAATTGGGGATAGATTATTCACAGTTGTTGATTTAAACTCAATGTGGTTAGATCTTTCGGTACCTGAATACCAGGCAAATCAAGTAGATACGTGGTCTTCAATTGTTGCATCATTTGATGTTCTACCAGGCATACTTTTTAACGGAGATATTGAATGGATATCACAAAGTATTGATGAACATACTAGAACCCTTAAAGTGCGAGCAGTTATAGAAAATTCGGACTTGAAATTAAAAAATGGCATGTTTGGTGATGTACGTATTCAAAAAAGAGAAATCGTGTCAGGTGTGTCCATACCATCCAAAGCTTTGCAATGGATCGATGGGGATCAATTTTTATTTAATAAACTGGCTGATGATCTGTATGAAATTCGGAAAGTCGCAATCAACAGTGTTTCAGATGATCAAGCAATCATTACATCAGGAATTTCTGCAAGCGATGAAATTGTTGTCACTGGTAGCTATGTCTTAAAATCTGAATTTCTTAAATCTCGGTTAGGCGCTGGATGCGTCGATGATTAAATAGAGTGGAAAACTATGCTGAATAAAATAATAAAATTCTCTCTTGAGAATAGATTGATAATAGTATTGCTTGTTTCCATAAGTATTGGTTTAGGTGTACGTGCGATCTGGCAAACTCCTGTTGATGCTTTTCCCGATTCAACTCCTATTCAGGTACAGATTAATACGACAGCATCTGCATTAAGTCCAGAGGAGATCGAGCAGCAGATTACTCTGCCTATTGAGTTAACTATTTCGGGCTTACCAGGATTACAGAATGTTCGATCGATATCTAAGTTTGGATTGTCTCAGGTCGTTGCCACTTTTGACGATGATACACACATCTACGATGCAAGACAATTAATCCTTGAAAGATTGGGAAGTGTAAATCTACCAATCGGAATTGATTCACCGGAGCTTGGACCAATTTCAACCGGACTGGGTGAGGTATTTCATTATACTATCCGGTCAACTGATCCCGACAGAACCCTTGACGAACTTAGATCTCTGCATGACTGGGTTATTAAACCTGAACTGAGGAAAATAGCTGGAGTCGCAGAGGTTAATTCATGGGGTGGATTTGAGAAACAATATCAAGTAGTTGTTGATCCAAATAATTTAATCAGATTCAATTTAACACTTGATGATGTATTTCGTGCACTTGAGCAAAACAATAAAAATATCGGAGGTGGCCAGATTGTGTCCTCAGGTCAGTCTTTCCTGGTTCATGGAATCGGGCGCGTTTCAACAATAAAGCAGATTGAGAATATCGTCATTAAAGCAATTGAGGGTACACCAATTTTGATTGGAAATATTGCGGATGTTATTGTAGGTCATGAAATCAGACGTGGAGCTGTGTCTGCCTCCGGTGAAGGGGAAGTTGTTTTAGGTTTAGGTTTTATGTTAATGGGACAAAACAGTAATGAAGTAACCAGAAACTTAAAAATCCAACTCCAGTCAGTCCAAAAATCGCTACCGGATGATATCATTGTTGAAATAGTATATGATCGTACAGAATTAGTTAAAGAGGTAATAGGTACAGTAGAACGTAATCTATTGGCAGGTGCATTGTTAGTAATATTGGTTCTTTTTCTGCTCCTTGGTAATTTTCGTGCTGGGTTAATAGTTGCTTTCGCAATACCATTAGCGCTTATCTACGCTTTTCTCGGGATGGAGCAATTAGCAATCGCTGCAAGTCTGTTAAGCTTGGGTGCAATGGATTTCGGTATCATTGTAGATGGATCTGTTGTGATGACAGAAAATAATCTGAGAAGACTGGCTGAAAAACGAAATGCTCTCGGACGTAAATTGAACAATAGTGAAAGACTAAATACAATATTGGAATCAAGCCAGGAAGTAGTAAGACCAATCGTATTTGGTATCGGGATTATACTAATTGTTTTCTTCCCCATATTGACCCTTGAAGGTATTGAAGGAAAAATGTTCAAACCGATGGCCTGGACATTCATATTTGCCATGCTGGGGGCGTTGTTCATTGCGATTACCTTAACACCAATCATGTCATATTATTTTCTCCCTAAAAACCGGATTAAAGAAAAGAACGCTATTGATAAATTTTTAAGAAAGTATTACACATTATCTATCAATAAAGTTATACAATACAAATTACTGTTTTTAACAAGTGTAATTATATTGCTTGCGGTCACTGGTATCATCGGGTCAAGGCTGGGCGGTGTGTTTATTCCACGATTAAGTGAGGGAGCGATTGTAATTAATACCATTAGGCTTGCCGGCGTATCGATCGAGGAATCAATTGACTATAACACAAAAATTGAAAAACTCCTGTTAACTCAGTTTCCAAATGAGATTAACAAAATATGGAGTAGAATTGGGACAGCTGAAGTTGCAACTGATCCAATGGGATTAGAATTGACCGATATTTTCATCTCATTAAAACCCAGGAATCAGTGGATACGTGCTAAGACACAATCAGAATTAGTTGAACGTTTTGAGGAAACAGTAGATGATTTACCGGGATTGAATATGATTTTTACTCAACCTATTGAGATGCGAATAAATGAAATGGCATCCGGTATCAGATCCGATGTAGGAATCAAGATAATTGGTGATGATTTCGAAACACTCACGAAATTAAGTGATGATGTTCAGAATATTTTATTGAGAATTGATGGTGCATCAGATATTGCAGGTGAACAGATTTCTGGACAACCCACAATCCAAATTCATGTTAATCAGGATCAAATATCCAGATATGGAATTCCAGCAGAAGATGTTTTAGATATTATCGAAGTTGTGGGTAACCGTCAAGTCGGGGATATCATAGAAGGACAAAGACGATATCCATTGGTTGTTCGTCTTCCGGATTCACATCGACAGAATGTAGAAGTATTGGCAAATACATTGATTCCAACCAAAAGTGGTTCTTTACTACCATTGCACAGTCTAGTTGATATAAATGAGACTGAGGGACCATCTACTATTAACCGAGAATGGGGCCGAAGGCTTATTAAGGTTCAGTGTAACGTTCGAAATCGCGACATAGCTTCTTTTGTAAATGAAGCCCAATCAAGAATTGAAAATGAACTTCAACTTCCTTCTGGTTATGTGATCGAATGGGGCGGACAATATGAAAATCTGGAACGCTCTAAAATACGGTTTATGATTGTAGTCCCAATTACATTAATTCTCATATTCCTACTACTTTACTTTAGCCTCAAATCAGTTAAAGATGTTCTGATCATATATACAGGAATCCCTTTGGCTGCAGTTGGCGGTATTTTCGCCCTATGGATTAGAGGAATGCCATTCAGTGTGAGTGCTGCAGTTGGTTTCATTGCTTTGAGTGGAATTGCTGTACTAAATGGACAGGTTTTGGTTTCTACAATAAAGAGAATGACTGGAACTGGGCAGTCATTCAAGGAGATTGTTATTTCCTCAGCAAAACAAAGACTTCGACCTGTTCTTGCAACAGCTATAACGGATGCCGTAGGTTTTATACCTATGGCAGTTTCAACAGGCATTGGCGCTGAGGTTCAGAGGCCCCTGGCCACCGTCATCGTTGGAGGAGTGATGACCTCAACATTGTTAACGCTGTTTGTGTTACCAATTCTATATGTTACAATTAATGAGTGGAAGAATGTCAAAATGAGAGGTTCATTTAAGAGGATAAGAAATACGTTAAACTATCAAGTTAAGAAATTGTCCTGAAATAATGAACTCCACATGTATACTTAATTTTTGTTAATACTATTTTAGAGATACTTTGCAATTGTTGATCAAAAATAATAACGAAATAGTTCATCAATGATTAAAATTTACACTACTCAAATCATTTACATTGTCATGTTGGAAATTTATTCCAAAGGATTACTTTATGAACTTTCAATTTTATACTAAAAAAGCTCCGATAATTCGGAGCTTTTTATGTGTGCCGCTCCCCGACGCAGGGTCGGGGTTAAAAGAAGAGGCTCTCCCGACACTCGTAAACTCGGTAGGGACAGGGAATCCCACGCATTGCTGCACTGTCGCAGACCCCGTCACTGCAGGCGCAGGTAGCAAGGGGGTTCCTAAGAACAGTTAAGAGCATTGTTTATATTGAGGTTATTTGATGTTGTGCCCAAAATATGACTAAAAAGTTTTAATTGTTAATTTGAGGGACATAAACCATTGATTAATGTAGGTTTAACAATGAGATTGTTATACATATTGGACTAATTATTACTCTGAGAATACGAATAAACAAAGGAATGTTGCTTAGCTTTGTATCTGCATTATTATACTAAGTCCAAAAGATAATTTGATCAACAAAATAGAAAATAATTTTGTACTCAGTGATGCTATCATTTTTGTTCTAAAAGGAGTAGTTATTCCAATGGCACTGTTAATTAATTTCCTTTTGAAAATACAAACCCACGAATTAATCCGTGGGTTTGTATTTCAACTAAGTGTAATCTTTTGGTGAACTATTGTTCTAAGATAACTGAAACCAAACTAATCAGATCTAATACGTTTAACTCACCATCTGCATTGTAGTCTGATGCCCAAACCTGGCAAGGCTCTGGGTCCTCAGTATTACCAATAACAATATTAACAATTACAATAATATCCAATACATTTAGGACATCATCCTGATTCACATCACCTGGGTTCCAATCACCACAATTTAAAGTACCAATTGCTGTTATTATTGGAATGACAGGATGAAGATTTGAATAATCATTTGTGGTGAGTTCAATCCAATCCTGATAAATACCAGGGGTAACTCCGGCACTATTAACAGTGAGCGTAAGTTCCAATGTTTCCATTGGCGGAATAGTTGCTTCAAGAGGACTAACAGTAAGGAAGTCGTGTTTGGTTTGAAGGAGAATCGACATTTCATCATGAACAAATTCTGAATTAAAATTAATGAGTACGCCCTCATCACCCACTTCATTCTGAATACCAATTGTGGCCAAGCTTAACTGACCCACCATTGAACGATAGTTAAATCTGATTACACCATCATTATATAAAACCATCTGAAAATCATAGGTGCCATTATTTTGATTTGGACCAACCCAATGTTCCACATGATCAAACCAAACAACCAATCTATTTTCATTACCATGATAATAGACATCACCACCCATCAAATTACTATTACCTGAATTATTAGGATTCAGATCATCCCAAAATCCAAATACTGCTGGCATAGGTGCATTTTCTGAGGGTAAAACCATATTTAACCATTCGGTATTATCGTCACCAAAGCCAACCCATCCATTGGCATTCACAATACATTCAGAATATTCAAATCCATAAAATGGAAAATCGAAATCTAATTGAATTGCTTCAGGTGCAGCTTGATCATTATGAGTAAAATTGACTTCAGTACCAATATCTTCAATATCTATCCATTCATATTCTGTAAACGCGCTATCTGAATCTGTCCAAATGTATTTGTCAGGATCAATCGAAAATGTGAGATCACCATCACCGGTATTGAAGATTAATGCTGTTTCACTTACAGTTTCACCGGGGTCCATTTCAAATTCTACCAAATCAGCAGGGATTTCTATTTGCGGAAATAACATTGAGTGTGAAACAGCTTGGAATGCATTCAAGCGACCAAACCCTGTTTCAACATCAAACCCGGGACCATATAAATCGTCGGAAGTAGCCTCCATAACGGATCGAACCTGAGCAGGTGATAATTCTGGTGCGACAGATAATATCAGGGCACCAATCCCTGCTGCGTGTGGGCAGGCAGCAGAGGTTCCGTTCATATAATCAATATATCCTCCATCCATTGCTGTTGTACTAATTAATACGCCAGGAGCCATAAAATTTAATTCCACACCATAATTGCTCCCCCAGGGCTCACCATCACATGATTCTGGATTTTTTCTCTCGTTACATGGTGATAAAGCTCCTACGGATATACAATTTTCATATCTGGAAGGATAACTTACTTCACCCCAATCATCATTCCCTGCTGCAGCAAATAAAACCGAGCCATTATCAGTGGCATAATTAATAGCATCTTCGCTAAATTGGTTGTATGCGCCTCCACCGAAACTCATACTAATAATTCGAGCACCATTATCAGTGGCGAATAAAATTGCATTTACTCCGTTGGTTTCGATCAAACCTTCAGAGTTTCCAACTTTTACCGACATTATTTGTGACCCCCAAGCTACACCAGCAATGCCATCGACATTGTTTCCAATAGCTGCAGCAATTCCAGCACAGGCTGTTCCATGTCCATTATCATCATTTGGATCATCATCATCATTAACAAAATCCCAGCCATCCACCATTTTCCCTGCAAATTCTATATGGTTAGGATTTATACCGGTATCCAATATGGCTATAATGATATCTTCACTACCTGTAGTAATATCCCAGGCTTCATCAGTATCTGTATCACAATCAGGAATCCCTACATCATTAGACCCTGCCTGACCTGAGTTATTGTGGGCCCATTGATCGGGATAAAGTAAATCGTTGGGTGTGATGGAGGTCTTAAGAATGTGGTCCGGTTCAACGGCAATGATACCGTCAAATGTTAAAATTTCATCAAGGATAGTATCAATATCAAATTTTGATTCTGACTCAAGTCAATAATACTGATGTAAATCATGAGTATAATGCAATCCATTGAAATCCTTATACCCCTGGAAGAGAGGTGAAAACAGCGGGTTCTTCATATCCTTAATATATGATTTAAGTTCAGGTGAGAATTCAATTGTCAAAGGTGCTTCCTGTCCAAGTTTCGGAGCAATTTCAGCAGAAACTTTGAGAACAACCCTGTTCAATGATACATCAAATCCATTTAATTGCCCAATCTGTTGTTCACCAGATAGAGCTAACGATATGATGAAAATTGCACTGATCAGTTTCTTCATTTAAACCTCTTTGTTATTATTAAAATAATTGGTCAAGAATAACCGCAAAAATGCAGGAATAGGCACTCGTCACAGAATTAAGTCAATTGTGACAAAGAATATGAATGTTTGCTGGATTTTATGTGGTGATTGGCAAATAATTTAACTCAAATAATTGCCCATAAAAAGATAATTATTTGAAAAGGTATTATTTAACTATAAATATCAAGTGTACCAAGATTTTAATCGGTGTATCTATTCTGTTTAAAATAGACTGTCTACAACAATTAATAGAAGCTTATTTGTATAATTATGTCCGGTATCTATACCTAAATTGAAAAGAGTATGGCAATGATGATTAGACGAGAAAAGAGGAATGAAAAGTTGGAATTAAATGGGCTAGTGCAACATAGTAATTGTCTGTTTATTGATTACTTTGGTTCTGCTCAAATAAACTGGCAGAGTTACATTTTCAATTTTTAACTAAAAAAGCTCCGATAATTCGGAGCTTTTTATTAGTGCCGCCTCCCGACACAAGGTCGGGATTTGACAAGAAGAGACTCCCTGCCTGCGGCTGGCAGGGAACTTCCACGCATTGCTGCATTGGTTCCTAAGAACAGTTAAGATAGCTGTTAATATTGAGGTTATTTGATGTTGTGTTCAAAATGTGACTAAAAAATTTCAATTGTGAATTTGAGAGGCATAGACCATTGATTAATGTAGGTTTAACTATGAGATTGTTATACATATTGGACTAATTATTACTCTGAGAATACGAATAAACAAATGAATGTTGTTTAGCTTTGTATCTGCATTATTATACTAAGTTCATCATAGATTAATAACTTTTAGATGTAAACAAAAATCCCAACTTTCGTTGGGATTTTAATGTGCCGCAGAAGAGACTCGAACTCCCACGCATTGCTGCACTGGTTCCTAAGAACAGCGCCCCTCATTGTTTTTATTGGATTTATTGAAAGGCATTTACCTGAAATAAACCATGCTAAAACTGACTATATAATGAAACGATTATATTCGATTAATAAGTGCAATAGTATTAGACTATTATGCGTACTATAATTGAAACTGTTATTACAAAGTCTAAGGGAAAGGTTAAATAAAAAAAGGAAGTCAAATGAGTCCACATTCAAAAGCAAGGGCTCCGACCGATGAAGGTGGAGCCCTAGATGAGAGTTATAATTTATGAATTTATATTATTCGTCACGAGCGCCATGGAGTAAAAGAGCTCGCAAATTAGGACCGCCTTCAAACCTGTGCCCTCCGACAATAATGGTCTCTTCGGATACTTGTATGTTAACCAATAGATCACCTGAATTATAGGTAAGAAGCTCCCAGAATTCTCCATTAAAATGAAAAATTTCCTGATTATAACCTACCACAAATATGTCGTTGTCACCCGTACCACGCACTTGATACCAATAATTTTCAAACCATGTGGATTCAAGAATTAGATTTGCTTCTCCTTGATAATCGTGTGGACATTTGTACAACCCAGTTGTAGTTAATACATACAAGAAATCATCTGTTGCCCATACACTTGAAACACCTCCAGAAAGTTGATCATAGAAATATTCCCAGTATAAACTTTGGACGTCATAAACAGGTTCCCATGACTCTCCATTATAAACTAAAAATACTGATTCTGCCATATCATTCCACCCACAGGCCCAGACAGTTTCCTCTCCGGTGTCAGAGTCTATAATTCCCCAAACATCTTTTAATTCTATATCAGTACCTGATTCCATACGGTTGAATTCAGATCCATTATAATGAATAATTCCACCACCTGATCCAACAAAGTAAATACTCTCTGCTGAAGATGCCCAAATTTCTCTTCCACTTTCATTTGGATAATTTTCGTGATCGATTGTCCACTCCCGTGTAATCAAATATTCAGAATTGCCGTCCCAATGATAGATACTCCCTGTGGTTAAATAAATATCTATTTCAGAAAATGCCCATATTCCGCGCGGACTCCTTGGGCTACCATTATACATCAATTGGATCAATTCCCAGTTTTCTCCATCCCATTTAGCCCCACTATGTTCACCCTGATCTTCAACACCTATATGACCCACTGCTACAATATTATTTTGGGTAAAAATCCAGGAATCAAAAATATCACTTGCGTAATCACCGAATGTAAGGGTTCCAAATTCAATATCACTATTTGCACAACAATTAAGTGTAGAATGTGAGCATTGAATTTGTCCTTCCGGACAAAGCACCTCCATAATTATCTGTACAATAATTATGACATCCTGAATATTTAATTCTAAGTCTTCGTTCACATCTCCATTTTGAAATTGTTGATTGGTAGGTTCTGATCCTAGAATAATATTAATTGTAAAAATGATATCAATAACATTGACAGTCGAATCTTCGTTCAAGTCACCTAGAAAAATTTCTTGGCTGAAGAGGTTTGCAAATAGAAATAATGTTATAAGTAAGTATTTATCCATTGAATTCCAAGGTTTTTAGAAAACGGTGCTAAGCAACTGCAAAATTTACAATCACAAAGCACCAACTGTTTAGATATTACACTTTAATTTATTTTATTAATATGACTTTTTGTGTTTCATGTATCTTTTCAGAATCAATAACAATAAGATAGACTCCAGTAGGGAAATCACTCCCATTCCAGATAATTGTATGATATCCACTTGTATATAACCCGGAGTTTATATCATCTATCTTTTGTCCTAAACTATTATAAATCATAATCTTCAAAAAGGTATCTTCTGGTAGACCAATTGGAATACTCACTTGTGGGTTAAATGGATTGGGATATGCATTATTTATAACAAATTGATCTGGAATTTCATTTTCCTCATATGCATGATTGTCATTTTCACGCATTGGCCATGTAATAACATCTCCTGATATCTTTATTGAATCTGTTTCAGTACTGGCATTATCAAACGCATCGATTGCAGAAATTTTATAAGCTATATAATCTGGTAATCCACCACCTGGTGGATCTACATTAGTGTCTGTATAGGTAGTATCAGAGGTCGTTCCTTTATTATGCCACCCAATACCAGGATCAAATCTCGTCCAATATCTTACCCTAATTTTATAATGATCCAAATCTTTTTCGGAATTTGCACTCCAGCTTAATACTGGATGATCTCCAGAAGTATCAACACTAAAATTAGTTGGAGTAGAAGGTGCTCCCGATACATCGACATATAAAGGTTTTACTTTTACATGTTCTTGTTTAAATATTACCATACAAGAATCAAAATTATTTGGTGTGGCAAGCTCCGCCCATTCCTGAGATGTATCAACAAGATAATTGCTATGATATGCTTGCCAGCGATTGAATCCTAAAGAGTCTGTACCAATAAATTGAACCGTTTTTATTGCATAAAACTCTTCTTCATCATCTGGATCTTGGGCAAGAAATGCCTCATAGGTCGTATCTGATAAAGTGTAAAAGTCATTGTTCTGTTCACCCCCACTAACGTACCATGGATCTTTTATGCTCAAAGATATTTCATGATCACTTGTGATTATGACTGAGTCAAGTGGTTCAAAGTATGCTGTTTGTTCTACAACTTGACTTGAAGCAGTAAAATCATGGTTGAGCTTATATTCGCTGTCAACATTATTCCAATCATGATGTTGTTTTGCTCCTGCATCAGCAAATTGGTTTGTAGTTGTTACTTCATATGCTGTGCCAGATTCCAAATAAATATCAGAATTTGATTCAAAACTAAAAGCATACTCTGATGATGCATGGTCAATGAGATCTATACTAATATTTGATTTAGGGATATTTTGACCATTTGACTCATTATTTAATTCAGTCAATGTAACCGTAGTATTTGTTAAGGCATAAAACTTATGCCATGATGCGGTGAGTCAGATAGGCGGTCTAAAAAATCTCATTACTGAAAGATACAATGTATCACAATTTCCAAGAGAAAATGAATTTGAAAAATAATTGCTATATAATTCCTCTTCCTGATCATAAAAACTATCAAATGTGATATTTGTAGTATCTATATATGAATTACCATCAAATTTATAATATTTAGCTTTTAAATCAAATGGTACCTCGTCAATAAATGTCATTGAGAAATTACTTGATATATTAACAAATCTTGATAACTCTACTGCTCCCATTTTTTGACAACTATTGGTAAAATTTTCTCTATTATAAAATGGATAATTTGAAGCGTAAGTGTCCATCCCAGTGCTAGGATATCTACTTGGATTTGAGAAATGGCCAGTATCATTAGGATCAAGTAACATAATTCTCCAGTGGGCATATTCAATCAATGCATCATCAAATGTTGAATCATAATTATATGAAACATCTGTTAACACGCTATCAATTGAATTTGCGATTGTTCCAGTGGATTCCCATTCCTCTAATATTCTTTTTATCAAAATCAGACTATCTGGATCATCATATTTTTCAATGAGGAATCTCGGCCATAGAGAGCCAGCATATTCATATTTTGTACTATTACTTATCATGTAGTTTATGCCAAATTCCATTCTTTTTATCGGATTTTGAGAAATATTTACTTGTAAACTATCTATCAAAGAATTAGCTGGGAACAGGAAATCTTCAATGTAAACCGAAACATTCTCATTGAACCAAAGATCTTGACACTTGCTAACATTTTCATCTAAGCATTCAGTGATAGAATAAATATTTTGCATTGCATGAAAAAGCTCATGAATCAGAACTGATTTAAGAGTATTGTTGTTGAGATCATCATTATCATTAAATGGAATAAGTCGTGAGATTTCCATAAAACTGGTCACACCACTTCCAGTTGTATCAGCAGGGATTTCATTCTCGGCACTAACCATTCCCCAGAAATCATCGGTATAAAGTGTATCAGGGTCAATTATATAAACATCCAATTTATAATTCCCACCATAATTTGTACAATTTAATGTTCCAAATCCGCAATCATATGGCAGATTATAAAATCCATATGTAGTATCTAAAATATCGTAATAATATTGTAATGAATCGCCAACAAATTCGGCATATGCAGTAGTTGTATAATGAGAACCTGTTAAATTGTAGTGCACCTTAATCTTTGCATCATTTCCAGATGGTTCATAGGTATTACTAAATGTTATATCTGGACGATCATTTGGATCTGGATCTGCATATACATAATTTAACAGTCCATGCTTCGTATTGCAGTAGTCAAAATAATAATCTTCAAGTACTTGCGTGGTTATATTTGAGAATAAGAGTAGAATAAGTAAGACAAAATAATAATTCTTATAAGTTTTCACTTGATAATCTCCTTTAATATATTCTTGATACTTAAGAGATGAGAAGACTAAACTACAACTTTTTGATGTTTCAGAATTTTCAAAGAAACATATGAATAAATGAATATATTCCAAATATATAATTCTATAATCAAAAAGTCAGCCCTTCCATTAGATTAGCTCAAGAATGTGTCCGTATTTTCACCAGAGGAGAATGTGAGATTGAAGTTAAGAGTGTTAAATAAAAATAAAATATGGATTTCCAATAATACTTTTATTGTAAACTTAATATAGAAACATTCCCTTTTGGAGTTGTTTCTTGTGTTAGGCTGGTATGCGTTACAGCAAAATATCTCATACCGGCCTCTTTTTTTACACAAAATTTTATATTTATTAGAATTACATTTTCTTATTGAAAAATAATCTACATTCTTAATATCCGAACTACAGATATACTTCCCAATTAGAACAGCAAATTCAATGCTGTGATTATTATTAATCAAGATATAATTATTATAATAATTATATCAGAGTGAAATATAATAATTAATTAATTTCCATTACAAAAATAACACTAATGCGGTAACAAGATCAATAGATATTTTATTATTTTACATATAGTAACATATCTCATTAAATTACTGCATAGTATTGTGCATTAATTATACTGAATTATTAAAACAGGAGAGATGAAATGAAATTATGGAATGTAGTTATAGTAACATTAAGCTTATTTATATTGAATTGTGATACAAACAATATTACATCAAGTAATGAAAGTGAATACCTTGCAAGAGGAGATGACCTAGCTCAAATTCAACCATCGCCACCATCAGGAACCCAATTTGGAACTGGAAATAGCACATGGACATCATCAGGGGAAGAATATCTTAAAGATGAATATTGGACAAAAAATATTTATAGCAATCTTTACAAAGTAAATGTATTTGAATTAGTTAGTGTCACTTATGACAATCCTGAATATATTCATGTAAATAATCCGGTAAATGTCACATATAAACATGTAACCTTAGGATGGATATCATTATCAAGCTCAGGATACATTACAACAGAACATTTAAAAACAGATACAGATGGGAGTTGCACTATAGAAAGTGAAGAAAATACCAATTTTGGTGGAGTAAGCGGTAATGAGACTTAAATTACCGGTATGGATAATAATACATTTCAAATAGAACAGACACAGTTTTCGGTAGTTGAAAAAATTCATGTAGATGATTTTCTCATTCTCCAAAGTCAACTTGGCTTAGTAGATCAGGATTCGCTTAGATCTTTCCTAGCTGGTTTCTCAGTTGATTCTAAGACAGAATATAAAATTCAGCCCATCAAGGATGCGGGGTTAGGAAAGATGTATTCAATAGAAGGAAACTTAGTAAAGGCTCGATCTCATTTTATCAAATCTGAAGATAATGCTTTTGAGCAATTTGCTAAATCCAAATCTGATATAGATAATTTCTATTCGTACATTAATTATGAATCAGGTGCTTTTGATTTAAAAATTGGAGAGAAGAAAAGTGCAATTAAAAAATTCAAAATTGCCAGTAATTTATCTGATAACTTAATTCTCCAACAATTAATAGAATATCAGCTAATCAAAATCAAAATAAATTCAGATTCTATTTATGATCCAGATTTAATAATTCATCATATTAACAAATTCAATAATGATAATATGCAAATCATGTATGTTCTTGGATTAAATCATCTAGGGATACATCACCGCAAATTCAAAGAATTTAATAAGGCCGAGGAATGTTATAAAAACGGACTTTCAATTGCAGTCGAAAATATGTATGGATATTTAATTTCCGTACTACAATTATCTATTGCAGATTGTTATTTCTTAAAAAATGAAATTAGCACATCCATTAAAAAATATGAAGATTTACTAGAAACTGTTTCCAGTTATTATTTGAAATCGAAAGCATTAGAAGGATTGGCATTAATTTCCTATCGTCAAAAAGAATACGAAAAGGCTGAAGATTATTGTCTAAAGGCACTTTATAATAGTACCCAGCATCAGGTATTCTCTCAAATACCCGGAGAATATGTATTTCTCGGTGACTTATATAGTAAGAATCTCAATGAGCCTGATAAAGCTCTTCATTTTTATAAACTGGGTTATGACACTTCTATTTCTCAAGTTCAGGATGGCTTAACTCTCAAGGGAGATTTGTTAAGGGCTAATACGAGATATCCAGAATTCCTTGCATCAAAGAACATTGCTGTTTCAGTTTCTAAACCAAAAGAAACAAAAGAATTATTTTTCAAACAATTTGAAGGCAAACGTTGGACTGAGATCAAAGAATTGTTTCATTTTAACCTGATCATTCACCATCGCCTAAAATCACATAAGTTTGAGAATTTTTTAAAGGGTGTTGGTCTGATAAAAGCTACCTATTATTCTCACCATTTGAAACTAAAAGGCAAAGGGTTTGTATTCCCTGATTTACGCCTAAGAGTTAAAGAAATTCCCTCGAAATCATATGTTCAATCCATTCAGGATTATATTGATAGAATAGATGACAAGAAATGGTACCCAGCCAATAAAAAGTTTGATGAAGATATCATGATGCACCTTTACAAAGTGTATGGATATAAGAAGACAAAGTTAGCGAAAGGGTTAAACCTTAGTTATCAGGCGGTGAGAAATAAGACTGATCAGTTTATTGATGGGATAAGGGATTAAATTCACCAGGGATCATGTTCATGCCTCTGCGCAAACCCTTCATATTGTTACAGGGGCAGACCTCTTTTTGAATTAAATAGAAAGGTTATTTCGAGATAACCTGAGAATGATATTTTTTAGGAATTAATTATATGAATATTAAAGAAGCTGAGAGACTTGTACGGAAGCATCTTACCTATCAAGTAGGAATTGCATATCACCAGGAGCCTCCTGTTTCAATATATAATTTTAACCCTGAGGAGAATTTTCTGTTTTCCTACAGTTTATTTGGTCCGCCAATGGTGGATGGTTCAAATTATATTGCAGTTTCTAAAACTACTGGGGAAGTGAGGGTGCTCGGGAGGTTAGGTGATTGATTAATTGGTGGATATCTTTTTGAGCATTCATATCCAAATTATAAAACACATGTAGACTACGAGAATCTTCGAGCTGGTGCTTAACTTGGGATCAGTTTTTTATATATTCAAAACACTGTTTAATAAAAATAATCATTGATTAATTCAAGAGCATTGAAAATTTAAAATTGATATAGTTCATAAATGCTCGAAACTTGAATAATTGGATCATTACATCCTAATAATTAGAAGTTTATCGACCAATCTGCTTAAATTAACAAGCCCCGTATATATATTTTAATAACATCAGGCATTCCAATGAAGGATTTTGTAAACAATATAAAATTTAAAGAAGTATTCATTTCAGTAATTGGTATAACACCGCAGGTATTAACGGAGTGCCTCTATTATTATTCTCACACGTATTATAATTCAGTAAGAAATTTTGATAAAATACTAGTTTTAACTACATCAGCCGGCGCAAGATTATTAAAGAGGGATGTAATTGATAGTGGCCAGATCCCAAAAATTGAAAAAGCCTGCAGCCTGCCTAAAGGTTCAATCAACTTTTCATATGATGATATTATAGAATTTCATGATAAAAATGGTAAAACTTTAGAGGATATTCGTGATAATCAAGCAAACTCTTTTGCACAAGACCAACTACTAAATATATTTCGAGAAATATCTACAGATAAATCTACCCGTATTTCCGCTACTGTGGCAGGAGGTCGCAAAACAATGGGAGTGTATATGGCACTCGCATTTCAACTTTTCGGAAGAAGCCAGGATGAGTTATTCCATATATTAGCTCCGAATGAAAAAATGAATATAATAAATACGCACCAATCTGATCCAATATGGTATTTCCCAACAGATCCTACTCGGGTAGATGAGAAGTTAGAGGTTTCTATTTTACCAGTACTAAAAATTGGAAGATATCTTGATCAAAATCTCAATTTATCTCCGGGTGATTTACTATTAAAAATTCAGCAGATTATCAATAATAATCAGCCCATACAGGAAATAATTGTCAAAAAAAACCTTATCTATTGTGAAAAAGAAAGACTGAGACTAAAGCCCAAATCTGCCTCCTATCTAAGATTTTTTATAAATGTCAGAGTATCATCAATATGTGATATCAAATGCCCTGGTTGCGAAGAATGTACATTATCAAGAGATCAGCTATTAGAGGCTGCGAAGTATGAAATTCTTGAAGAGCATCTGAAAATATCAGGCAAAAACAGTGGCCATTTTCAAAGAACTCAAGAGAGTAGATTAGCAAAGGATAGAAAAGGGAGTTTTTTTTTGGATATTAGCACAATAAATCAAGATTTAAGTGGATTACAAAAAGAAATTAAAACAAGCAAAATCGGTGTAAGATTTAAAGAGGCTATAATGTTAAAGAAATTCCATTTCAATTCAGAAAATATGAAAGATACCTGGTACGGGGTAATCTTTGATAAGGAGATTGTGAACCACGTTAAATGACAACGTTGTTTATTAGCAAATTGGTTTACAATCATATATAAATTTTTCCATGGCATTTAAAATACATATTGTAAAAATAACTTTTAAGGCATTGGACGAGCTTAGTCTCCCTACTTTTTCTGGATCATCTTTCAGGGGTGTATTTGGACATTCGCTCAAAAATCTAAGCTGTTTGAATCTTAATGATGATTGCAATAGATGTCAGTTTACCGAAGCTTGTATTTATTCAAGAATTTTTGAGAGTAGTGGCGAAAAAATGGACCCTCATCCAATATTTGGTTCAAATTCAAATATACCACACCCATATATAATAAAATCAGAAGGTGGTGGTAATATTCCACAAGGAATGGAATTTAACGTAAAATTAGTAATTTTTGGTGAGTTTATCAATTGGTCTCAATACATTTTCAAAGCATTTCAAAATGCAGGGAAAAATGGAGTTGGTAAAGGAAACAAAAAGTTTGAGCTAATTAGCATTAAGGATGACAATACGGGAAAACTTATATATAAAGCTGGCAATTGGCTTGGCGCGGTTAATACAATAGATATCACAAGCAAACTCTTCTCTGATTTTTTGGACAAAGTTGAAATTAAATATGTTACCCCACTTCGCATTATTAAAAAGAAAAAATTAGTTGAAAATCTTTCGATAAATATCTTTTTTAATGAGGCAAGTCGAAGAATCCAAATGCTTAATCACTACTATGGTGATAAAACAGAACTTTATAATTATAATGAATTAAAGAATGTATTATTAAGAGCAAAAATAAATTCAAACTTAAAGATGCTATCATTCAATAGATACAGTAACCGGCAAAATAAATTTATACCAATATCAGGATTGACAGGAAATATTATATTTTCCGATTTGGAGGCTCCATTGCCCGGTCTTTTAAATTGCTTACAATTTATTGGCTTAGGTAAAGGCACGGTTCATGGTTTAGGACAATTTCAAATATTAAATGTGAAAGGATAATAAATGACTACAGGTTTATTATTAGAAGTAACGGGGATACAGAAATACATTTTCTCTACGAATCGTTTAAAGCAAAATGCAGGTGCATCATATATTGTAACAACAATTTTATCAACTACCGGATTTTTGCATAGTGTAATCAATGAATATAAGTACTCTCCAAATATTGTTTATTCTGCTGGTGGTACTGCCCTCCTACTGTTTGATAACCCAAAGAATGCAAAAGGTTTTTCAAGAATATTCAGTCTGGAAGTGTTAAAAGAATTTCCGGGTATATTGATTGCGGCTGGATTATATACCGGTGATTATACTGATGACAAGTTTAATGAATTTCTTTTACAATGTAGGAAAAATTTAACAAATAATAAGGCCGGTTTTATCCCTCAGACAAGTCTCCCCGGGTATGGTTTTACTGCAGATTGTATATTTTCTGGTCGACCTGCAGGTATGATTTCAAATCGTAATAAAGAGAAGATGTCACATGAAATCGCTACTAAGGAAGCATATTTTGAAAAAGCTCAAAAGGTATTAAAGGATAAATACGGCTATGATTTCCCCTCAGATTTCAAAGAGATTGGTACCAGTTCTGAAGGAGATGGAAAAAATAGAATCGCAATTGTTCATGTAGATGGTAACATGATGGGAGCCAGACTCAGGAATTTAAATACAAAAGTTGAGTTTCAGGAATACTCTCAAAAAATTGAACATGTTATGATGAACACACTAAAAAAGCTCATTATCGAGATCGACGAAAGAATTCAATTAGGACTTTTCCCGGACACGTTAGGAATCAATATGGCCAAGATTCCTATAAGACCAATAATTGCTAGTGGGGATGATATTACTTTTGTGTGCAATGGTAATATAGGTGTGTGGTGCGCTAAAAGATATTTAGATATCCTTGCATTAGATCAGGAGCATGACGATGAGCCAATCTCTGCTTGTGCAGGTGTGGCTGTTACTAAACCATCTCACCCATTTCATGAGGGATATCATCTAGCAGAAGAACTGGTAAATAGCGCGAAATCAGTATCACGTGACTACCCTGGAGTTTCATTCATCGATTTTCAAAATCATAAAGCAGGAATTATCGGAACATTGGAATCCATGCGGGAAGATTCACTTTCAATTAATGGAGAATCACTCATTGGAAGACCTTTCGCCATTGGAAGGGGTCAGGAAGGAATTGAAAAATTAATAGCAGAAACAAAGAAAATTGTGGCATCCTGGCCAAAAAGTAAGATTAAAGAATTAAGATCGGCAATTTATAAAGGTAAGTCAGAAGTTAAAAGTCTTTTAGCACAAGTAGAACACATGAAATCGATCGTTCCTGAATTAGATTCAGGAAGACAACGGCAAAAGATGGGGATACCTACCTATCTTGATCTTTGCGACTTTATTGATTTAGTAATTGATTGGCCAGACCAGGTAAATAGAGGATCACATGAGTAATAAAATACAATTTAAAATAACACTTCTTTCAGATACACTTCCTGCAAGTGGGTATGTCGTTGAACCAATCATAGATGTTGATATTGTAAGCGATAAATCAGGGTTACCATATCTACAGGGCAAAAGGATCAAGGGTTTATTAAGAGAATCAATCGTAGAAGTATATGAGATGATGGGATTTAAATATGAATTGCTAAATTCAATTTTCGGTATACCGGGAGATCCATTATCAAAATCTATTCAAGTTGGGAATGGATATATGTATGGACATCTACAACTGGAGGAATGGTTACATTGGGCAAAACATCGATTCGGTGGATATTTCTTTCCTGATCGGGTGAAAGAAATTTTTACCACAATAAGAAGCCAAACATCATTAGAAAATGGAGTGGCAAAAGCTTCTTCTCTTCGAGCCATGAGATTACTCGACAAAGGTCTCGAATTCCACGGTGACATTGCCATTACTGGTTTAAAAGAAATGCATATTGCTGTTCTTGTGTTGGGGTGTAAAAATATGAGATATATTGGTTCA
>Ga0209559_1000442_pt1 | contig 27798 bp, 44 predicted proteins | sample SaaInlV_110m_DNA_FD_184677 | JGI IMG/M metagenome (GOLD analysis project Ga0209559, IMG submission 184677) | Marine microbial communities from expanding oxygen minimum zones in the Saanich Inlet - Saanich Inlet SI074_LV_165m_DNA (SPAdes) (version 2) | ecosystem: Environmental > Aquatic > Marine...
TGTATGATGCAGCGCCTGGGTTACCGTCTTGTGCAATACCTTCATAGTCACCAGTAATAGACACTGATGCGATTGAGGCAGTTGTAGTTAAAGCAGCGATTGCTGCGATTAAGTTCTTATTCATTTTTATTTCCTATATTTGTCTTCTATTAAAAAAGGGAGAAGATCTAAGCCCTTGTAACATAAATAACACAAAAGTGTATCATTTATATTAATCATTCAGTTTATATATACAATTTAAAAACTCTATTTGTAAAAGTTCTTGTACCAAACAATACATCCATCACGTTTAATGATAGCCGAGTTGCAATAATAAGTATCACTCGTATAGTTTAATCATTACGAATATTTATATATGAAAAAACCCTCAATTAAGAGGGTTAGGTATGTTGTATAACGATGATTAAAGTATTACTTATTTTTGTCCATGAATTCAGGATAGGCTGATTCGCCTGTTTCCCACATATCAGAACCAACAAGTTCTTCCTCTTCTCCTACTCGCAGACCGATAGTCATTTTGAGTAGATACCAAACAACCATTGATGTACCAAACACAAACACAAAGATTGCACCAGTACCAACAGCTTGTCCGTATAACGTAGCGTCGATATTTAAAATTGGAACCAACATTAGTCCCACAATACCTGCTACACCGTGAACAGAAATGGCACCTACTGGATCATCAATACCCCATTTCTCAAGCAATGCCATTGAAATTGGAACAATCAATCCACCGATTGCACCATATAAGGCAGCAATCTCAGGTGAAGGCGTAAACGGATCAGCAGTAATAACTACTAGTCCAGCTAACGCACCATTTAGTGTCACGTTTAAAGCGGTCTTCTTTAACCAAAGTTTTGAGAGCACCATTGCACTCAGTAAACCTGCAGCGGCTGCAGTATTGGTATTAACAAAGATTTGAGCAACTGCGTTAGCGTTGTCGATTCCAAGAATACTTAACTGTGAACCACCATTAAAACCAAACCAACCCATCCAAAGAATAAGTGTTCCAAGAGCAACTTGCGTTGAACTCGAGCCATGAATAGCAACGGGGGTTCCGTTATTATCATACTTACCCTTACGTGGACCGATTAATAGTACAGCGGCCAAAGCGGCCGCCGCACCTGCCATATGAACGATACCTGAACCTGCAAAGTCAAAGAACCCTACTTCAGATAACCATCCTCCACCCCAAGACCACGAGCCTTGAATTGGATAAATCACTGCTGTAAAGATACCAGCAAAGATTAAAAATGACCACAATTTCTTGCGTTCAGCAACAGCGCCAGAAACCACTGACATAGCTGTTGCTACAAATACTACTTGAAAGAAAAAGTCACTCATTAATGCGTGGTCTTCTGGAGCATTCCATCCACCGTACATTAACTCATAACCCACAAACAAGAAGGTTAATGATGCCACACTATAAAGTGCAACATTTTTTAAAAGAATCTCTGTTACGTTCTTCGAACGAACCGATCCTGCTTCCAACATTGTAAAACCAGCTGCCATCCACATCACTAAGACTGCAGAGACAAGGAAGTACAATGTATTTAAGGCATAGCCTAATTCCATATATTTCTCCTAATGGAATCGCCATACAACATTCAGTTTATAATTCTATTTATAAAAGTTCTTGTACCAAACGACCTTTCCATCACGTTTAATGATAGCCGAGTTGCAGTAATAAGTATCACCACGAACTTCTGCTGCTCTATATAATAACCAACAAGTCTTTACATCTTTACATACATAAGTACCTGATGGTCCATTCCACTTATCGATGTCCATTGTAACCAATTCTGCCTTAGCAGTACCCATCATAATTAAAACTGTCCATAATGTAATAGCAATTAAAATGCCCTTCACTTGTTCCATACTTTACTCCATACTTTTTGACAGAAATAATTTCTATCTTGTTGTGTTATATAAATGGCAAATACTAAAGCACTTGCCATGATTAAATTTATTAAAACCAATCCCATATCCATATTACTTCTCCTCGTTGTCTATGTTTTTAACATAATTCTTAACCCAACGAACTGCTTTTGGTAGTGGGCAATTAGTCATCATCCACGTATGTGCTTTTTTAATAACCATTAATCGTACTCCTATATTATTCTCTATACCTAAAAAGACTCCCGAAGGAGCCTCTTTATTACTATATTAGTATATAGTTATTTTACTTCTGCTGGAAACTTGTATGTGTTTAAAGCATACTGATCATTTGACTCATCATCAATCTCATTTACCATATTAGTAAACTCAGTTGAGTACCAACGTGGATCCCAGTAGTCGTAACTATTGTATGCAAAGATTCCGTTGTCGTCAGCATTACCATTAGAGTTGTTAAATGTCCAACGGTTATTGTTGTCATTATCCCAAGGGTTAAAGTTTGCGTTGTCAAAGAATGCACTTGCTGATGTTACTGTTAAAAGCACTGTTAATGCTACGAATAAATTTTTCATTTATTTCTCCTAATGTTTAATAGATTTCGCATAATCGCAGGTATCTATGTTGACCTTTACTTTATATAGTTTATTTATATAATCAAAACATAATATAGTTATTTAGTGCGATAAAAAACCGATGCTTAAATCGGCTAATATTATACTACTTCTTTGTTTCTTTACTGATTATATCTAATACTTCATTTGTGGTTACTGTAACTCCAACCCATATCCCAACCTTATACGCACCTAGCACTAAAGCTGCTATGATATACCATTGATACTCAATCATCATTTATAATCTCTTTAATGTCTCCACTAATAACTTCTAACTTGTATATGATATGTGCAATCACCAAGCCTATAATAAAATATCCTAAATCAAATTCTGGCATTATTTCCACTCCTTAGTTTCCCAATTTATACTTGCACTTGCAACTACATAGCCCAAACCAAATGCCACAATAGTTAAAATTATTACACATAATACTACCATTATACTTCTCCTGTTATTTTATTATAAATCTCTTTCCAATCCTGCACACGAATATCTAAGTGTTCCCCGACATTATGATTATGTGCCATCATAATAGGGCTTAGTCCAACATTATAACCAGCCTCAATGTTAGTGGGCTTATCTTCCACCCAATAACAACCAGAGTCTTTCCACTTAGCTAATTCTTTATCTTTATCATCGCCTTGACCTAATATAGTAATACCTTCAAAGACTTCCTTACCGAACAATGTTTCTAAGTTATACTTACGAAATTCCTTAGCAGCATCATCCGATGTTTGACTAGTGATTACATGAAACCTATAACCATGATCAGTATATAACTTGCGTACATATTTAACAGCGTCACGCAATGGACCTAAGTTAGCCATGTGAGCAGAAGAATTGAATTGACTAACTAAGCGGTGACCTTCAGTGGGGAGAATATCTAAGACTTTACCGACATTATATTCATTAGGGTGTTTCACCTCTAAATCATGTCTATCTTTAACGTAGTTGAAGAAGTATGGTTCCCAATCTAATAGGACTCCATCACAGTCAACTAAAATTATATTATCTTTCATAAATGTATACGTCCACTGTTGTTGCAAGAGAGATTGGAATATATGATTGAGCGTTGTATCTTGCGAAGTAACTCGCTCTTTTTTCGTCTACATTATCTTTCTGCATGTAATATTTTGTCATCTTAGCGATTCGATCGATTCCACGACCAGCTAATTTAACATACAATTTAGAACCAGTTTTCTTATTGGCTGCAGATATTGTCTTTCTAATCTCTGCAATCTTTTCATCAGTAGGATCAAAAGTACCTACAAAACTATTTGAATATCTTTTCATTATGCAATACCTCTTCTAGCTTCAACTTGATTATGTGATAATTTGTATTGTTTACCATTCGTTGCTTCAACAATATATGGATATTTTTTAGCTTTAACGTTATATCCAACAACCTTAACTTTACCTAGTTGATTAATATCAATGATATCATTCTCTTTAAACTTAGTAAATAATTCTAAAGCTTTAACGTCTTTAGATTGTGTACCGGTAAGTTTACCTTCAACAGATACCGTAATAGTATTTGATGTATACCTAATACCTTTAGATTGCAATTCAACACCAGACTTCTTTTCATATTTTGCTAATAGATCATTCAATTCATTACGAAATTCTACTAATGTTGCTTTATTAAACTCTTTTATCTTTTTCATTTTTTACTTCCTTTTTTATTGTTTATAGTTCTATTATACCATAGTTTGCAGTAAAAGTACAGGAAAAAGGTGCCTAATTTCAAATTATTTGGGGATATAGTTTTATATCCCCAAAGGGATATATTCAACGCACTCCTGTGTGATTCTAAGAGTTGGCCATATAGGACAACCGTCTTTATGAGCTCTAGTGCACGTAGCACATAAGTCTATTTTATTGTTCATGAAACTCCTTAATGCATCTCTCTAATTCCTTATCCCAATTATCACGATCTTCAATAAACACTTGAGGTTCAGCATCATCCACCGCGATAATAGTAACTAATTGTTTAATAGGTATACCTGTTCTCTCTTCCCAAGCAATAGCATAAAATGTTTCTTGGATGAAGTAATTTTTAACCCACTCAAACTTCTTAGTCTTCTTACTAGTCTTATAATCAATAATAGAAATCTTACCATCAAATACTCCAACACAATCTACTCGTCCAGCAAGTTTTAAATGGTCAGAATATAATGCAAGCTCTTGTCCATATACAAGTGATAGTCTCTCGTCAAGGATAGGTTTAATAGGCATGAAGTCTGCAAGAATATTAGGCATTGCTACACCCCACATAGGATCGTTGTTAACATATTTCTCTGCCATTTCATGAACGGCTGTCCCGCGGGTACTAGCACGATAACCTATTTGGCGAGCAACATCTTCACCGACTCGCTTCTTCCAAGCTTCAATAGCTTCTTTAGACTGTATGCCTAAAATTGTAGTGATAGATGGATAGGTATTTCTACCGTGTTCATTTGGTGGGGTTGTATAGGTTCTACCAGTATCCTTTGTAGATGATACTAGATCAGCATAGCCTAAATCAATCGGTTCATGTTTAAACATAGTTTATTATTGTTGTTATAATATATCTATTATATCACAAAACGCCGCAAAAGTACACCGTTATTTAAACTATTTTGTTCTTAAATTCGTAGAGTTAGGACCTTTCTTAGGATAGGCCTTATTGATATGTGTCAAGCGATCTTTAAGATTATCATCCATCTTAGAATAAATGTCTTTAGAAGTACCAATTACCTGTGGACCTTGTAAGAATATTGCACGACAATTATGTTCTTCCATATAAGCATCTTTATCAGCGTAAGGCATGGTAGTTTCCCAAATTTCTTCGGTGTCATTATGTATAAAATTATATACTGGCATTATTCATTTAGATGTGTGGCACAATAATAAAAACCACAGATTGCTATAAGAAATGATGTGGCTATAACAAAATCATTTAGTGATAAATTTATTTCCATATACCTCTTTAACTAATGCTGAAGTCAATCCTTTATATTTTAATTTACCCTTAACAGCATTTTGCAATACTTGAGCATCCATCGGGTGGATTTGTTCAAGCATCGCTTTAAATGATTTAGTCGCTCTAGACTTATCAAGTTTAGTATCGGTTAGTGATGGTAAATGTTTTGTAATATCTTTTAGCGATTGAGTAGGTGTTTCTGATGGAGTCCAATTAACACTTTTATCAATGTTTAACTTAATTTTTTTATTAAAGTTAACTTTTAATATATCACGCAAACCAAGGCTATCGTTATCAGCAATCACTTTCATCTTATCTTCTCTAGTAGAAGCTGTTTCTACTGCGTCTAATACTTCGTATATTTCCATCCTAAAACTCTCCGGCACATTCAATTAATAAATTCATTCGTTTTTCAATCAAGAAGTTTAAAACACTTCCTGCTTTAGGGTATTTATACGTTTCGTATTGTTTAATCGATTCATCTTTAATCTTTTGTGGTGTTCTATCTAGATCAATCACTTCTCTATTTCTCATATAATTTCTAAATGCTTCTTCAGGCATAATAGCTTTAAGATCATCTTTATGATTCCACCATTCGTCTAGTAGTTTCTTTCTCATTGGGGTTTGTCTAATCTTATCAGTGAAAGAGTTATCAGGGCTTAACACATTTGGAACACCATCACCCGAATCACCTTTCATAAGATGTTCAAATGCATATCGTTGAGACGTAGATTCAGGTTTAACCATCTTTTGTTGCATAGGACTATATTGAATTACTTGACCTTGGTGATGCAATTGAATAAAGTCTTTATCAGCAGAAATAATAACAATCTTCTCACCTGTAAGAGGCTCAGATTTGTGGACTACCAAGGCACCAATGATATCATCAGCTTCAGCACTCTCTACTCGAATCACCGCATACGGGAAGTTCTCACGGATATCATTAGTAACTACATCTAAGATTCTAAAAATCTCCGTCCAGTCTTTACCATCATCAATTTTACTTGTAGTACGTGCAGCTTTATATTCAGGGAATACATCTCTACGCCACGATCGTGAATCACATGCAATAACCATCCGACCGTAGGTATGTTCAGGATACTTAACTCGGTATGAGCGTAAGTTATTTAAAATTACGTGACGAATAAGCTCTTCACTTAACTCTTCACCTCTACCCAATTGGCCCATTATAGAACCAATGCCTATACCATTATAATCAACTATTACCATCTTCTTTCTCCATTATATAATTTTTAACTGATCCAACCCCTATCTTAATAGCAATAATACCATTATAAGAATCTTCTCTCAATAACACTTCTTCATTTACTTGCCATACCAATTCCGCATAGTTTGTATTACCTCTTGTAGTACATAGCTCTATGATTTCTCTTGTAAAGTTTTCCTTTCCTAACTCTTCAATGTCTTCTAACAATCTTTTTGATGAACCATAGTAGTCTTTCCAGTCAGTTTCAACTATCCGGTGTCTTTTATTCTTTTTACCTTTGAGAGGCTTAAGTTTTCTCTTACTTTTAAAATATTTTCTCCCAAGATAATCATGACCTGTCTTTAAGTTGGTAATACGATATATAAACCCATAGTACTCACCAACATCTTCTGAAGTAAACTCTTCTCCTTTATACGTCCACTTCGTCGAATCCATCTCGCCACTCCTGCTCTTCACCGCAGAACGGGCAGTATGGGGTTTCCATATCCATATCATTTGCCGGAACCATTTCTTTAACATCCACATCAACCAGAACTTCATAGTTTGTATTACACTCTCTACAGATCATCGAAAGAAGTCTCCTCTAAAAATAGATATGCTTCTAATTCGTCAGAACCACCAATATGGTTATCGTTTAAAAAGATTTGCGGGTATGTTGTAGCGTTAGGCGCTAATGTTAGTAAGTCAGCTTTAGTCCATTGCACTTCATCAACTAGCCGTGTTTCATATTCAATGTTAGCTTTGTCTAAAAGCCCCTTTGCTTTGTCACAAAATGGACAGTAGTTAGTTGTCCATATAATATTGTGGTTCATTTAATCATTCCTGTAAATTAATCAATCAATCTATATATACTATAATTTGGTGGAGGATGATTTGGTTATAAGGTTCATCCTGCCTAAATCCTCAAATCACACTATGCCTATCAGGCTGCGATTGCGTAAGTATTTGCGTTAGCGTTTACTTTGGGTCTTACAACTATTAACCTTCTGTTACGATGTCGATTCCAAGTCATCCCCATTAAGGAACACACTATCGGGGGAAATAATGTGTTCCTTGGTGGAGATGGGTGGGTTCGAACCACCGTGTATCATAACTCCAATCAATAGTAAATGGTAATAAATTACCAAATTTGGTGGAAGCACTCGATAGACTTTAGCCTAACCTTATCTCCCATTATGAAGTGGTTCGTAGTTTTAAGTTCTACTAAACTTTGAGCTATTACTTATTAAATAACTTATATAGTACTGCCGCTGCTACTAAGCCTACTAAGCCTTGAGCACCAAGTTGTGATACGATACCAGTAATTGTAGCGATGATGTCACCACCTACAAATGGAACCGTTCCACCGAAAATAACCTGTAATACGATTGCAAATGCAATTAGTGCTACACCAGTTTCTGTACCTGCTTTGATCCAAGCATTGATTTTATCTAACATATTTCTTACCTCTTGTTGTTTTAAAATAGTTTCACAACGTCCCGGTTGTCTTACATTAACTATTCAGACGAATAGCAAATTTATTTATACATTTTAATATATCTATTATAACATATTTCTCAGCAAATGTACACCGTTATTTACACGCAACCTCGTGGTTGTGGCATTCCGCCATACTTACTAATAGGTTTCATTGGACCTGTCAACCATTCTTTGAATAGCACCTTCTTATCAATACCAACATACTTAGAGAATGTTCTAATTGGTGGCACGGCTTGATTCTCTTCAAAGTATTCTCTTGCTTGCATAATTTGCTTTACCATAGACTCTGTTAATACAATGTCATCTTCCTTGGCCATTTCAAACATTATTTCTTCCGACCAAATTGTTGGATCCTCAAGGTACCCATTTCCTGTTCTATCTAACATATTATAAATCCTCCATATCAAAGTCTTCATCTTTACTTGAATCAATAGCAGCGATGTAGTTAACACTCTCAATCTCTTGCGGTGCACTCTTAACATTAGTTGAATCAAGGTAATTATCTACCCACGGTAATGGATTATGTCCAATAGCAAGACCTAGCTTAGATGGATTTAAACCAATGTTGGTCATCCGTACCACAAAGATATAATCCATGTACTCTTTCAAGATATGTTCATTCATACCAATCAGGGGAGTGCCTTTAGAGAATAGATATTCAACCCAATCCATTTCTTCTTTATATGCTACTTCAAACATTTCATATGTTTCATCTTCAAGCTCTTGTGCAATCTCAACGAATCCTTCACTCTCATCTGTTCGTAGCATTTTAAGTACACGTTGAACAATATCTAAATGGATCATCTCATCTCTTGCAATTAGCTTAAAGATATTACTTGAGCCAGCCATAAGTTTAGTTGGTTGCTCAGAGAAACTCCAGTTAGTAACGAATGTACAGAAGAATCTAATACCTTCGAACATATTAAGAACTAGTGCTGCTTTGTAAATTGCAGTCTTAATTAACTTTTCATCAACTTCAGGGAAAGGCTTTGTCATACCATGATTAACCGCGGTTGAGTTAGCATCCATTCTATCAAATACACCTGTTGCCCAATCGAATGCACCTAAAATAGAAGTAGCTCTTTTCTGTACTTCTGGATCCGATGTGATAGAATCAACGAATAGGTCTACATCATTATAGATTGCACGAACCATTTCCGTATAAGACTCTGAATGCAGTAACTCATTGTTCTGGTGATTTGTAATATATAATTCCCATTCAGGGTTATTAGATATACCACCATTATTAAACAACTGAAGAGGGGCACGACCAGCACAACTATCTAATGTAATAGCAAACTTTAAACCTGCTTCATAGATATGCTTACCGGCTTCATCTAGTGATTCAAAGTCTTTCTTCTCCTTTGATAAGTCAATCTCATTCTTACTCCAATTACCAATACTTCTCATCTCTTCTGCAAAGTCCAGAATCCAAGGATACTTCGGATCATGATATGTCTGAATGTTTCTATGACATGAATTCTCACCTAAAAATAACCTTGTGCCTTTACTATGTACTGTTTCACCTAGTGAAAATATTTTACAACTCATGATATATACTCCTTCTTTAAATTGAACACGCACCAGATTCACAACCCTCAAGGATCACTTCACTAGTATTTTCTTTATCTTTACTTCTGATATAATATAAACTCTTTAGTCCATATTTGTATGCAGTAATAATATCTCTTTTAACTCTATTTGAATCAAGAATCTTTCCTTCGATTTTGGTTAGGTCATACCATTGATTAACACTCATACCTTGGTCAATAAACTTCTGGAGGATAGCCATAAGCTTAATGTATTCAGAACTATCATTGTTTGGCATATCCCAAGCTTTCATATAGTACTTTTCTTTGTCATGATCTGGAACTAAACTCTTAACGGTATAAGCTGCAGATTCAAATGTATCTGTCACACTTTGAATAGGATCAATACCTTGTGTACTATTACTAACCAATGATGAACTCGCCGTTGGAGGAATAGCAGAAAGAGACATATTGCGCATACCATGTTTAGCAATATCTTCTCTTAAACTTTCCCAATCACATAATAACTTATTATCAACAATTTGATCTACATTCTTATTATAGGTATCAATAGGCAACTTACCTTTAGAATACTCTGATCTATCAAAGTATTCACATGCTCCACGTTCTTTAGCTAATTCCATAGAGGCTTTAATTAATCCGTATTGGAAACGTTCAGCCCACTTATGTGTTAACTCTTTCGCTTTAACTGTTCCTAATCTTGCCTCTGACTTAGCTAAGAAATGAGCAAAGTCTGATATACCAATACCTAAGAATCTGTATCCTTTCGTTGGCCACTCAGCAGCATCTAACGGATACTCTTGAATATCAATAAGGTTATCTAAGAATCTAACCATCAGTTTAGTTAAGTTATCTATACGTGTAATAGAAGATAGCTTGCCAAAGTTAACACAGCCGAGAATACATAATGAGATCATACCATCATCTAAATCATAGTCTCTGATATTATCAAACTTAGTATGTTTCAACCCATCGAACTTAACTGCTTTAGTTGGCAAGAAGATTTCTGAGCACAAGTTTGTTTGTGTTACTGGCTCTGAGAACAAGCCTTGCTTATTAATGTTATCTAAGAAATGTAAATAGATTCTACCAGTACCAACACGTTCTTTAATTAACTTATTAAAGATTTCAGATGCCGGGATTTTGTTCTTTCTAATACCACGCTTATTCTCATACATCTCGTATGCTTCATTGAACTTTTCAGTATCGCCATAATGCTCAAATAACTCAGGTACTTCTTCTGATGAGAACAATGTAAAGTCTTGCTTCTTCATTAACCTCTCAATAAAAATTGATGGAATGCCGATTGTATAATCAATGAACCTAGCCCTAGTAGTATTAGAACCTTGATTGTTTTTATATTCTAGAATATCCATTATCTCCCAATTGAAGATTGGATAGTTTACTACTGTAGCGCCAGTACGTAATGAATTTTGAGTGAATTGTTTTGAAGCAGCCTCAACAGTTTTTAATAAAGGAAGTGCTCCTGTATGCTTAACGGTGTTGTTCTTGACCGGAGCCATAATACCTCTAACCGGTCCCATGTCAATACCAATACCGGCTCTCTTAGATGTCATAAGCGATAATGCATACTCAGAAGATAAGATAGACTCTGATGAATCACCCATCTTAATCTTACAACAACTACTAAACATCTTAAGCTGAGTTCTTACGCCTGATATAATCGGTGTAGGTAATGAGATCTCATCGTCTTTCAATGCTGTATAAAAATTTATAATAAGTTTCTTTCTATTCTTCTCATGAGCAAAGATAACCATTGGAATAATCATGAATGTTTCTTGTGGCATCTCTAATGATTTGCCACTCTTAACATCTTTAATAAGGTACTTGCTTTCCATCTGAACAATCGAAGCATAACCTCTATTGAAGTCGTTCTCTCTATCAAGGAATGACCCAAGTTCTTCGATCTCCTCGTCTGAATAGAAGTCTAAAATCTCAGGCGAGTATAATTTGTTCTTTACATTATTTTCAATATACGATAAAAAGTCAATAGGATCATTTGATCCATATACTTCTTTTCTCATATGTGTAATAAGAAGTCTGCCCGCATACACGTCGTAGTCAGGTTCTTGTGTACTGATTTTTTCTGCGGCTGATTTAACTAATGTTTGATGGATGTTAACTGTTGATATTTTGTTAACTAATTTGATATGTGCATTTAACGCAGTATCTGATACCGATACATTTAATCCATCAGCACATACTTCTAGTACTTCGTGGATTTTATCATAGTCTAAAGGTTCTAGAGAACCATCTCTCTTCTTGACATGTATGTCTGACATTCTTTCTCCAATTCAATTCAAAAATAACTTAATATAGTTATATTATAACACAGTTTACCGCAAAAGTAAACCCTATTTTACATTATATGCAGTAAATAAAATACCGGTGGTAGACTTATATATATCAATTCCAGAAAAAGAACCCGCTGGGATAGTGTTACTTAATGATATCACTGAGCCTTTAACCACGCGATCGGTTAAAGTTTCATTTAAGATATAATCTCCAGGAAGGAGATTGTGATTGTCTTCATTTAAATCAGGTGCTATATCAACACCCAACTCATCTAAAGCTCTGTTTAGTTGTTCTTCACTCATACCAGTCTCTTCTCTTAATAGATATAAGGCTGCGGCATATGATTTAATTCGAGATGAACCAAAAGGAACCTTCTCAAGAATACGCTTAATATTGAATACTAATCGATGGAAAGTAGTGAACGCCTCTTTCTGCGCTATCGACAATAGATCTTTAGTCTTAATAAGGTTCTTACCTTTATCATCGATGATGCCTTCGTCATACGCATCCATATCTTTCCAATCCGTTACTAAAATCTTTAAGAAACGATATGTATAATATAAGTCAGCTGCTCTTGAAATTCCCATTTATAATTCTCTTAATACGTTTACAATTGTTGAGTCTAATGGGACATCAACATGACTATCTATAAGAAGATAGTTTAAATAGACCAAAAAGGTTTTACTCACACTCTTCAAAGGACAATTGGTATTTAACATTAGCATTTCTGCTGTTGCATTAGGACCAAAAGCATTACCTAATATAATAATATGATTTAAAATCAATCGTTCTTTTAAATCATCATCCCTATAATATCTCTTTATGAGTCTATTAATATATTTAAATCGTGATAAATCAGCTTTAAAGTCTTCAGTTGTTGCCCACTTAGATTGTTGATAGTGCTTTGATGCATATAGCTCAAAGTTCTCCTTTGTTAATTTCATCATATAATCTCATCAGGTTTAACTCAGTTTAGCTTTGAGTTTATTAATCCATTTGTTAGTTTCTTTTTTCTTCACAACCTTTTTCTTCACCACTTTTTTCTTCACAACCTTTTTCTTTGTGCCATTAAATGCATCACATTCAGTTTGAGTAAAGGTTCCAGCAGCACCAATCCACACATGATCTAAATCATTGTCTTTAATGCCAAATTCAACTGACATAGTACTATTAGCTAAAACGCCTTCTTTTTTATAACTCATATTCTTATTCCTTGCATATATCAGAGATCCAAACATTCTTTGTCTCTCCATTAATATTAACTTCTACATAATTGCTACATAATTTATTTATAATAGCCCGCTCATGAGATTCGACGATAATTACTTCATCACCGACCTCAAATAGATTCCCTTTAATGTACTTCTCTCTTAACACTGAAAGTCTCTTTAATTTTGTTTCTTGCTTGTATACGTATGTTTCTTTAAGACCTAAGCCAGCTCTAACAGAATTCATTAATGATTCAGCACCTTTGAATCCTTTAGGCATTCCTTTAGAAAATGTAATAAGATCGTTATCTTTAGCTGCAGCTCTAAGTTTAGAAGCTGACATACCAGATACATCGTCCGAGTCAGGGTCACGTTCTCCTGCAGAAACTACATTCACCCCACCATCAAAATCATAGAATCCATGCTTACCTTTAGTACCATTATACTTATTTAAGATTTTATCAAATTCTTTAACTCTATCCGAACCAACGACAATAGTACATTTGGTAAATCCATCAGCATACGTCGCAGATAATGCTTGAAAGAAGTCACGAACAGACTTATCTAATAAGATTGATCTTGCATGCTTAGGAAACATCTTCCGCATAAACTTAACTTTATCAGTGAATCCTAACGGGTTCTTCTTTGCATCTTGTGACTGTGATGAATATACGCGGTAGGCCCCTTTAGCTACTTTAGCTACTTTATCAAGTAACTTCTCGTGGCCGTTTGTGGGCGGATTGAATCTACCAAAGGTAATAACAACCTCTTTCGCAGCTTCTTCCTTTAAGTAGTGTTCCTTAAATCCGTGAATCATTTATTTGCCTTATGTGCTGCTACTCTAGCCTTATTACCAGCTTTAACTTTAGGCATGATCTTCTTAGCTAGTTTAGCAATAACTCCTGCCTTCTTTTTAACTTTCTTTTCTAGCTTATCTCGGGCTGCTATTGGTAGGTCTGACTTACTCTTACCTTTGAGTATCTTTTTAATAATTATGTCTTTAGCTTTTTTGTGAGCCAGGTCTTTAAGTTTATCACCACTAGCAACTTTGTTTAAAGCTTTCTTCTGACCTATCTTACGCTTAGATGCGCTTTTCTTAAAAGCCATTTTCATCTTCGCACGTTGTATAGCATTTAAAGCTTCATTAACCTCTAGCATCAGACTCCCATCCTTTAATTATATCTTTACTAAAATTGTTATAACTAAATTCCATACGGTTAACGATCTTATACGCACCGTTTGTTAAATGGTCTATAGCAACATAACCTTCTGAACCGGTTACTTTAAAACCGTCTTTAGTCTTTACAAAGGTATTTATACTTTTTATAGAATCTAAGTGCGTGAGTAACATTCTCTTAACGATGACTAAATGATTTTGCATGTCAAACATAAGTATTAAATTCTTAGTATTTTCTTTATTGAACCAATCCAATGCTTCAATCTTCTTAGCATTCTTCTTAGCCTTACCCTTATCAGATTTAAGCTTATCAATCTCTTTGTCAAAGCGGTTATGGATCCACTGTACTAATTCTTCAGTATGCTTCTTGGTGTTAGTGATATCAGATTGAGCTCTTACCTTAGTGTTTCTAAAAGTATTAATATATAAATTAATCTCTTTATTTGTTGAAACCTCTTTAAGCGTAGACGATTTAATCTTATTAAACAATTTACCAGCAATAGATAAATGTTGATAGATTGTATTTGAATCCTTTTCACTTAACGTTGCACTATGATCTTCAGGCAAATCCGCAGTCTTCTGCCATACCTTAGATGTTTTAATAAAGTCACTATCTTTAACATTGAATGAAGCACTCATACCGGCAAATGAAGAGCCTGTATATTTAGTATGCCACACAACACCTATCTTAGCGGCTAATACTTCTTTAGCATCCTTTACAGGTACTGCATATACAATAGTGTTGGGGTGGAAGGTTATATACCTTTGTCCATCAATAGTCTCACCTTTAAGGTCATCTTTAGTGAACATGATATCACCTTGAAATACACCTTTAGTAACTACTTTCTTTAATTCAGTATATGCTATACGAAGCTTAGCAGCCAGATCACCTGAAGTATCAGCGTTAATGTCATCATGACTTTTATATACCTTTGGGTTTTTATTAAAGATACCTTTCTTAGCAACGAAGAACTCTCCGTCAGTAGGATCAATGCCAGCAAATACTGCAGGTGCTCCATCCCATTTAACCGTAACAGCTTTAGTATCATTGGTATGACCCACTAACATATTCCTTAAATCACGGAGAGCATTGATTGCTGCACGTGTACCATCAACTCCACCATCAATAACCATATCCTCGATATGGATCATATGTGTGTTCTTAGCTTCTGCTAAATGTCTTTCAAATGATTTCATTATGTTATCCAGGAAACAGTGTACTGAAAGATGCCTTGAATGTTCCGCCATTAACAGCAAATGTTCCTTTTTTAGATAGAGTCTTGGTGTCGTTAACCATATTTTTAAAGTCTATGTAATGGAACCAAATGTCAGTTGGATCACTATCTTTGACATTAGCAATATATCCTTTATCACCAGGCTTATCCCCAACTAACACATCAATCAAGCGTTTCATTAAACCTACAGCAATGCTTTCAGGATCATTAATCTTGGATCCGTATCCCAACTTTTTCAATTGTTTCTCAAAATCATCAGTAGTCTTTTTCATGTCTTTAAATATTTTAAAGTTCATTAGATCTTTGTTGCCCTTGAATAGCTCTGATAATTCAATAAACTTCTCAGCTGCTTCTAGTACATCAGGGTATCTGAATGACAATTCCCCTTTGAAAGATTGATTGCCTTTGCTGTTATCTTTTGAGAAGGCTTGGAATAAATTAGAGATGCCAAACAAAGTGTTTAGTAATGCTCTAAACTCTCGTCTATCCTGGAATCTTCCTAACGATATCGGATCATGTTTTGGATATGCTTTTACTTCAACAGCCAAACCATGAATACGCAAGTCTGGCTCAGTACCACCACGTGTCTCTTGGGCTCTGCCGTCAAACAACCAATATAAGGAAACTTCACCATTACCAACTGTCTTATCAGGAGCTTCTTTAAACAGCTTGATGAAAGTCTTCTTATCCTTAGGATGAAGCTTTAACTTAAAACTCTTCTTAGGAATATCATACTTACCATACACCTTCTTTTCTTTATCTGTCAACATGTCGTCAATGATGACTTGAAAGCTACTGTTAGCTGCTTCGTTTAATATATAACCTTTAAAATTGTCCATGAATATCCTTAATTTACATCCATCCAAGCTTTCACTTGGGGATTGTTTGGTAATTGACTAGCCAAAGAAGCGATCTTAGTATTTACTTAATTGTATCCGTTAATGCTTTTTGAAAATCAGACTTTGGTATATTATCCACTACCCAATAGTATAGTTGTTTCATTACCTTATCTATTTTGATCAGTGCTTTGCCGCGTTTCTTTAATGTTAAGTATGTAAAGTCTTTAACAACTACGCCATTCTTCTTACCACTTATCTTAGAAGTTCTATCATTGCCTGAAGGAGTAAACATAACGGTGTTTTCTTTGTTATTTAAAATTACATGTATCTCACCATTAATTTGCATCTTCTTACCTTCTCCTGTGACATATGAGTACACAGTTTCAGATGCGCCTTTATGTGTTTGCAACATAATGTCAGAAGGCACAACTCTATCTCTATCTGCATTCTGCTTAATCGCAATTTTATAATCGGTTAACACCCATACTAAATGAATGTTGGCAGGGTTATAACCAGCTGTTAATAATCTTGGAAGGAATTGAGATACATCTTTAGTGTCTTTAGCCGTAATATCAAACATGATATTAGGTAACTTCTTTCTATCTTTAAGTTGCCCTAACATTAAGTCAAGTGTCTTATCTTTAAGACCAAGTTTCTTAATGAACATATGAAGCTTAGCAACATCAGCAGGTTTCTTCATGTCTAATCCTTTTATTTCTGGATACTTTGCTTGAGTATCAGCAATCTTTTGAAACACTTTCTTCCACTCATCAACATCTCTTACCTTAAACTTTTCCTTCTCCATGAAGTTTGTAGCAGCAAATCCCTTACCAGAACCAGCACCACCCGCGAGGAATACGATTTGGCCGTCTTTACGGCCATTATTCAACATGATAAGTTTCTCTGATAACATCTCAGATTTACCTTCGTCTAAAAAGCTTTTAAAATTATGCATAAGTATATTTATAATTCTCCTAAAGTATACATCAGACTAGGATCGATGATGAATGAGTTATCAATCATCCAATCTTTATTCACTAATACCTCAGTTGTTTTTGTCGATCTATCATCTAAAGTAAAGGTTACATTCTTATGAATAACACCATTAAAGGTAAAGTCTAACATAACCATAGGCCTCTCTTCTAATCCATTGTCGCCATTTAATCTAATCTTTTTAATACCATACAGCTTCATTGTATATTCACGGCCGTGGGATGTAAAGGTTACTTTATCATTTTTAACTACAAGATCGTCGGCATGCATAACAAGAGTCTTAACAGAATTGCCAGTATCTAATTTGGCCTTCATCTTACCAAACAAATCAAATTCAAATATTTCTCTAACACCAATCACAGTTTTAGCTTTAATCCAATTATCTGAGTTAGTTATGGTTTTAATTACTTTTCTATTAATAGATGATCCAATAGTCTGCTCGATGCCCTCAGTGCCTGCTGATGAATTCACTTCAAGTACTAATGGATTACCCTTATTAGGAATAAAATCTACCCCAACCCAATAACCACTAACGGCGTTAGCAGCTGCTAGTGCAACTTCCTCTTCTTTCTTAGATAGCTTATATTTTTCAGTGGTTGCACCTTGCGCGTAATTTGATCTAAAATCATCATCTGGCACGTTGCGTCGCATAACCCCAATGATTTCACCATTTAATACATGCACTCTAATATCAAAGTCTGATTTAATATATTCTTGTAATAACAAATCAGAGCTTTCATCAAGCTTATATAATAATTGGGTAGTAGATTCTAAAGCTTGCATACTCTCAATAAGCAATACACCGATACCTTTAGCACCACGTAGGGTTTTAAGAATAACTGGGAATTTAGTATCTAGTTTGTTAAATGCTTGCTCAGGGTAATTGGTTTTGATATTATCACCAATAGCAATTAAGGCGGTCTTAGGTTGAGCTATACCAGCCTCATCGAGGATAATTGAAGTTCTGAATTTATCAGCACATATCTCATTACACAAGCGGTTGTTGACCGTCATGATTTTTCGTTTTTCTATTTGAGATAGTAGGTCTAAATAAGAGTCTTTAAGGGTGATTGACCCGCGAACAGCAACGACTGTATCTTGAGGGGATATTTCAAATCCCTTCTTATCATCGATGTTGAATATCTTATTGTCTTTAAGGTAGGCACCTTCAAGGTTTACCGCATAAACTTCACCACCGGTTTTAGTCATTTCGGTGGATAGACGCTCAACAGTTTCAGACTTAACGTCTTTGGTTAGTATTACTAGTTTCATAAGTCTATTTATAAACTTTTAATAATAATATCTAAATCTTTAATATCGCTATACTTCTTTAACTTTCGTAGTTTAGATGGGACTCTACGCATTATCACGTCTTCATTAATAATACCTTGATGTGCTAAGATAGCCATCATTGCAATAACATCACCTATCTCTTTTTCAAGGTTCTTTAAATTACCTTCTTCAGCACCAAAACGAAGTATCTTGGACACCTCAACTTGGACCTCGGCGCATTCTTCAGCTAGGATTATTAGGGCTTCGTTCATCTTTCTTACCTATAACATAATCACTTGCTTTCATAGCATCATCTAACACAAGCTTTAGAATTTCACCAACACATTCGTTGAATCTTGGAGTGCCATGAGGATCTTCATCTAAATAATCAACCACCTCATAATCAAATGAAATGGATTCATCATCTTCATTCAACTTAATAGCATCGTAACTATATACAACACCATGATATAACCCACCTTCTAACTTAATAAACCATTGCTCTTGATCTAAATCCTTCTCAACGAAGGACCACTTATCGTAATCTTTTTCTGCTTTCATAATAATCTAATGCTATCCCTAATAATAAAAACGGTGTCCATATTAATGCTGATATTAACGCAATCCCCATTACTATACCAGCTAATATTAGGATTATCGCTATGTTCAACCAATCAACTACTTCTTGCATCTCTTTGACTGTGGCTTACGTTTGCATCTATAGCTGCCGTGGCTATAAGTCTTCTTACTTAGTCTATTGCCGTTGTTATCTTTGCGTATCTTTACGCCATCAATTGCTGTCTTACTCATTTTATTTCTCCTGTGTTGTGTTTAATTCCCATTTTAAATACTGATTTTACATTAGGGTATTTTTGTCTAATATGGGCTTTGTCAAATCCCAATAATGATTTATGAACACCATTATGGAATATCACCGCCCATTTTGTCATTACAGGCATTATTGATCACACTCTTTTATAATAGACTTTAACTGTCTTCTTAACTTATTGTATTTAAATTCAAAGCCTTCTGCCGTTTTTCTTTCTTCTTCATACAGCTCTTTGTAGTTAGGCTTTTTAGTAAATAAGTTCTTTACTCTTTCTTTATAATTTGCTATCATTTTTTCTCCTCTAATAAATAATCAATGCCAGCTTCTTCAAATAATTTTTTAGTTAAATTACAACTATCTTCCCAACCTGGTTTTATCTCTTTACATTGGGCAACCACTTGTGTAATACCAACTTGAATAATTGCTTTAGCACATTCATGACATACACCTAAACCAGATATATACATTGTAGATCCTTGCAATGATTGGCCATTTAATGTAGCATTGTAAATAGCATTCATTTCAGCATGAACTATTAACTCATACTTACGCTTTTTATCATTATATCTATTAGCGTTATCTCTGATGTTTCGCGGAAAGCCGTTATAACCTTGTGATAATATTTGTCCTTTATCACCTACAACTACCGCACCGACCTGAGTTGATGGGTCTCTACTCCAACTAGCAACTTCATTACAAATGCTTAAGTATCGATCACCCCATTTCTTAGTATGTATCATAATTTAAAGATTTTATCAATGGCTTGAGCACACGCTAATGCAACTTCAATATGTTCTTTTTGAGTTCCATTCTTAGATCGTAGGTCGATGTAATGAATCCAACTTCTAATAGTTCCATTCATATACATCCTACTCATAGTGTTACCTTCAGGCAATACTGCTCTGGCTTGTTCTTTAGCAATACCATTCTCAATAGCCCAATTATAAGCGCTAAGTGCATTTTTAATAACGTTCTCTTGTTTGATTCTCCACATAGCACTTAATACTTCATTGTTATTTTCAATAGAGTTCTGTCTATTCTTAGTATCTTGTAACCTAGCTTCTCTTAACATAAATGATAGGTCTTTAGTAGGATCGGCATATCGTTGAGAGAACTCTTGGAAAGAAAATGATCTATGTCTTAGGATTTGACGTGCAATATCTCTTGTAGTTTCAATTTCAATACAAGCACTTACCATCTCTAATGGAGACCAATGTTGGTGTTTAATCAAGTACCCAATTAACTTATCAGCGGTCTCTTTATTAAGCTGGTTGGATGGATTACTTACTCTAGCACAGTATGCAACTAAGTCTTTTACATCATCCAAACCTTCTTCTTTAAACTCTTCTGACGGTGTTGAATAACTCACTAACGTTGCTTTTGTTCTTGTGGTGTGTGTTACTGGTGTTGCTACCTTATCTACTGTTTTTATATTATTTGTTCTTTTCATTATACTGTAAATCCTTCAAAGTTGTTAGTGGTACTTGCTTGAACAGTACCCAAATTTAACGATTGTGCAGAGTCTTCGACATCATACAATCTCATCTTAGCTCGATCAATTCCAACGACAAATTTCTTTGTAGCTCCTGTTGGATCGTTATATCTATTCTTTAATTGCTTCACCATTATTTGATTTAGATTCTCCAACTCTTCAGTAGAGATTAAAGCAAACATTAGATCTGCCGTTGCTGGTAGACCAAATGATTCCGAAGTATCTTCAAGTCCTACATCTGAATTACCATAACCACCGCGTGTTGTTTGAGTCGCGGATAGTATAGGTAGGTTATTCTCAATAGCCAAGCCACGTAGCTCTTCAGCAATGGCTTTAACATATTGATATGACCCACCAGCACCGTCAGCTTTCATTCTACTACTAGAACAAATGTTTAGATAATCAACACAAATCAAATCTGGTATGAAGTCCTTCTTTAACTTCAACTCATTAAGTAAGGCTCTGAAGTGAGAAGCATTAGCAGCACCTGTAGGATATTCTTTAACAATCAACTTACCAATACCGACGTTAGCAATCTTATGTAACTTCTTATCGAACATATCTTTACTTAAGTTCTCTAACTGGTCAATAGGTACATTCATCAGATTAGCATCAATACGTTCAGCAACTCTTTCTTCGGACATTTCCATAGATATGTATAACACATTTTTCATCTGTGTTAAAGCACCTGCAGCTACATGACACATAAACAAAGACTTACCTACACCTGTGCCTGCAAGGGCAATATTCAAACTCTTGTTAACAAGTCCACCTTTAGTGATCTTGTTAAACATCTCTAAGTCAAACGGTAAATGTTCTTCCTCTCTATGATAAAACTCATAGCGATCATCGGAGTTATCAATATAGTCATGGCCAATGTTAGTATCAAATGAAACACCTAATGCATCACTTAATAATTCAGGCAATGCATTGTTTTGAAGTGTGTCATGCTTACCATCAATAATATCAATAGATTCCATAATGGCAAGGTAAATAGATCTATCTTGACACCACTTCTCAGTTTGTTTCGTTAACCATTCTGCATTAGTATCTTCAATCACTTTATCCAAATCATTAGCGATAGCAAACACTTCACCGATTTCATCTTGATGGATATTACCATTCTTCTGAAGCTCAACATTAAGTGCTTCAACGTTAGGCATTTTACTATATTCAGTAACAAACTTAACAATCTCATTGAATAAAATCTTATGAGGACCATTAAAGTATTTTGGCTTGATATGAGGTATTACTGTTCTAGTATAATTTTCATCTTGAATTAAGTTACGTAATATTAATGTTTCTAAATTCATTCAGAGATATCACCTTTAATCATAGTGGCATGACCGATTTCATACTTATTCTTTAAGAAGTCTTTGAAGGCTTGATCTTTAAGGATAGGTTCCCAGAACTCGCCATCTAATGCTTTAGCTCTTAACTTATCTTCGGAGACTTCACCGGTTGCGGTGTTCACTTTTGAATACCAACCCATCGTAGGCTTAACAACAAATCCACCTTCAATAGCAGCATCTAATAAACCAGTGTATCGATCAATACCACCTTCCCAAGTTACACCAATAGGAATCTTGCTCTTCTCTTTAACGAATCGAGACTTTTCAACATTAACAATAAAGTTATAACCTTTAATGTCCTTACCTTCTTTCTCTTGTTGTCTACCAATGATCCAAATGTTATCAGCACTATAGTAAATTCCAGTTCCACCAGACACAACAGCTTTAGAGAACATCTCCATTGTTTGGTAGGTATGATTGATTGCAAGCATTGGAATATCTCTCATTGAAAGATATGGTGTACACATTCTAAACAAACCTTTCAAGGCTTTAGCACGTGACATGTCAGCAACACTCTTCTCATTCTTAGCATCTTCCATTTCTTTCTTAGATGCAAGGTTACCAATAGAGTCAATAACAATAATAACTTTATCTTCTTTCTCGATAGCTTCTAACTGATTTACCACATCAAACTTTAGCTCTTCAACGTCAGTGATTGGTGTATGTAATACTCTACCAGTGTCAATACCGAAACTTTCAAAGTATGATTGTGGTGAGCCGAACTCTGAATCATAGAATAACATAATAGCATCATCATGTTTCTTAAGATAAGCTGCAGCCATTAACAAACCAAACGAAGTTTTGAAGTGCTTCGATGGTCCGGCAAGTACAGTTAGGCCTGATGTTAATCCACCATCGGGATCACCGGACAATGCTACGTTAATCATCGGAACTGGTGTAGGTACCATATCCTGATTAGTGAATAGCTTAGATTTGTTAAGGATTGCCGATTCCTTAATTCTACTATTCTTCTTGAGTTTATCCATTATACTCATATATTTCTCCTTTTTTCTACTTGATAGATCTATTATAACACAAAACGCGGTAAAAGTACACCGTTATTTTAAAAATTCTTCTAAAGAACTTGACCTATTTGTCATAACTAGCTTCTTAGATTTATTGTCTTGAATAAGATAATCATCTCTAATCATTTCACATGTCCCTTCTAAATACCGTTTAATATTAGTTGCCATATCAGCTGCTGTCGTGAGAGGTACATTCTGACAGATATGATTAAGATTCTTCTTAGGGCTAATGATATTAAAGTCTCTAGGCAACTTCATAAACTCCATAGCTTCACGATATGTTAAGTATCGATCTTCATCAGGGTGTGTTACGCGCATAGGAAGATGTCCAACGAAAGCACCTGTATAATCAGATGGGATTTCACTGGTACGTCTCATAAGGTTACCACCACCAGCAATTTTCTCTGCATTTCTCAATGCTTTATCTGCAGCCTTTGGATTACCATTCTTTATTAACCAATCAGCAACTTTAGTATAATCACTGTGTTTCTCTATATACAATTGGGGATTAACACTTCGACCTGGCTCAAGACTGGCCACAAATTCTTTATGGGTAATACCACCACAAATCTCTTCAAGAATAAATTTATAGTAATGATCATCTTGTGAAGGCACTTTGTTAGATGTAAGCACATTCATTGGGTCAGCCGGATCGCTTGGTACTGATCTAATCATTTCACACATGTTTTGATTAGGTCTATTATAATAATCAAACAACGGTATTTCATCACCTTTCCAAAAGAAGTAGAAAGTTCTATCTCTTACCTGACTTAAGCCATGCAATAGACTCTTTGTTTTGTATATCGAAAAGGTATAACCATACTCCTTTCCAATCTTACGTATCTTCTCGACAACCGGTGAACCCATTTTAGTTGCAAGACGTGGAGCATTCTCACCCCAAAAAACCTTTGGTTGCATATTCTCTAATACATGTTTAGTAGTATTAATCATCCAATCATTAACAGATGAGTCAGCACTAGCAGAAACACTCAACGAACTTAACCCAGCACAAGGACATACAGTATTAACTACGTCCACCTGTTCAAGGTTAACCTTTGACATATCATCTTTGTCTAAAACATGATACGGTACTTCATAATTATAATATTCTAATAAGTGTTTATCGTTACCAGCAAACACATCATAAGATAAAATATACTCTGGTCGTTTACCAAAAACGCTTTGCATTGCGAGAGTTTCACCACCAATTAAGGGTACGATGGATGCGTATGTATAAGTCATTTATTTTCTCCTGCACTTGCTTCTACTACACGATTCCTTAAATCTGTAGATGAAAACGAGTGCTTACGTTTGTTATAGTGAATAGAACATAAGCCAACACCAGTATGATCTGTGCCTTTATATTCTTCGCCAACGATTCTAATGTGTGGTTGAATAGTTAAAATCATATCAACGATTTCTTGTTCTGTACTGAATGGAATGACTTCATCAACAAAACGACAACCCGCCAATTGAACATATCGTTCAAACGGAGTTTGGATTGGTTTATTTTTTGAATCAGGACGGTCAACCGTAGGATCGGTTAATAACCCGCAAATGAGATAATCACAAAGCTCTTTAGCTTCTTGTAGCATTACAATATGACCAGCATGTAATAAATCAAAAGTAGAACAGGTAAAACCAATTCTTACTTCTTCAACAGACTTACCAACTTTTCTTGCTATCTCAGCTTTGTTTGTAAACATTATCAATACACTCCATAATAAAATCTTTGTTAGGGTGATATTTGTACACCCTAGTCACTTCGGCTGCTACCAACGATACCAGCATACTTCTATTTATATCATTTGCCATAGCCAAATAATTTAAAGATCGACTAAATAGTTTGTTCGGGTACTCGTTAATAAGCAGGCTCGCGCAAAACTTTGCAGCATCTAATTCAGTAGAACCAAACACGCCATAAATTGGATCAATTAAATGCATTAAATGCATATCACAATTATTGAATAACATGTTTTTAATGCCAAAATCACCATGCGAATAACTACGCTTTATTTTATAACCCTTTAAACTTGCTGCTACGTCCATCAGTTTTTTCTGGCCAGAATTTTGTGCATGTTCTTCAATACGATCAATATAACTACTAAACGTTACATAAGATCTATTATCAACAGGCTTTAATTTCTTCATTTTATCTAACTGTGTTTGAACTGTAGCTAAAGCCATCCAAAAGTTTTCTTTAAAGAAGTTTTCATCGTGATCAATATAATCCATAGTAATTGTTTCACCAACAACACGATGAATAGCAGGTGTTTTAATACCAATCTTTTCAGCTCTTTCAAACCAAAGCCGTGTTTCATGAGCATTACTATCTTGCTTATGGACTACTTTACCATCGGTATATATTTCACCACCAGATAATCCACCTTCAAGTTCACGAATATCAACTTCAATAAAATCTTCAGGCATAATACCTTTATCATCGATATAATAAGTTGCTAATGGTTTATCAAATGAGAGCATATTAAACTTTACTTTGTGCTTATTCAACCATTTAAGCATGTTTGTTTCATACTTATCACGAGCATCTTCACGATTTTTACATGATATAGAACCACGAGCTGTAAAAATATCAATTTGCCAACCATCAGCATGCAGCTTGTTTAGCTTCGTAATAAGAGGCTTGTTTGGTAAAGCTTGATCAAATTTACGGTTTTGATGGAAAGCTAAGGTGTCGTCAAAATCTACTACAATACGTTTATGATACATTAAAAAAATCCCTCAAGTGTAGGACCTGTTTCTTTAGGTTCTTTGATTTCATTTTGTCTGCCATCTACAAGTGTGTATGCTTTTTCATTTAATACACTGCTTGGTGTTGATACAATAATCTCACCAGCTTCACGTCGTTGTTTTGCACTTGGAAAATAACTTGAAATCCTATCCATAAAGTCTATATTATCACGTCTTTTTCCTTTTGTCAACACAAAATCTAAGAACTTAGGACCAAGCACTTCAATATCATTAAAGTTATAAACTAATTCTTGGCAAGCTTTTGTACGAGTAATCCATTCTTCTTTGTTATCATAGATTCTATTTAATTCTGCTGCTAACTCTTCTTCACATGTTGCTTCAGATATTAGTGGACCATAGTATTCACCCCACTTTTTACCTTCAGGTGATACTGCGTTTTCAGCAAAGTGCTTACTAATAACAGGAAGAGATAAAAGGAATGATTCAATTACAGTATATTCCATACGATGGCCATACTCTTTTGGATTACCTAGACGATATCCACACCAAGCTGCCATAGAACTACCAAGTTGATTCATTCCAAAATCATATTTGTAACTATCATATGCTGTAATCGTGGTACCAGTCTTTTCTTTTTCTTTAGCTGGTTCATAGTGTTCGCCTGCAGAATTTGTGCCAATAAATTTAATCTTTGGTTGATATGATTTATGGTAAGGTGCTGGATCAGTGGCAAGAGTTTTAGAGTTTGGATTTCCAATAGATGAGATAGAACGTTCACAACCCATCAAAGTTAAATCCCAGTCATTATTTAAATGTGGTTCAATACGACAAATCATACCCGGATCTTTAAGTGTTGACATACGACCCATATACATAAAGTGCTTTTTACGATCTTCAAGGGATGCACGATGTTTGTCGTATTCACCAGTGCGAACCCATATTGGATTCTCCATTAGTCGACCTTCAAGGCCTGGATCAGTGTGTAGATAACCCTCGTTAGAGTAACCTTCAAATGATTGTGTAACACCAATGTCTGCTAGAGAAAACAACTCAGCGGCTTGTGTTTGTCTGTTAATAGTGTTCTTTGTAATAGCATGGTCGTGCATTACAATGATTGGATCTCCAATGCCTTCAACAAATTCACGGAAACGATCGATATACTTTCCATTTTTACGTGTTGGGAATGAATGTATAATTGCAATATCGCAAGTATTTACTTCATCAAGTACTGGCTGTGCATCTTTAAGATCGTGATTAGATTCAACACGATGGATAGTACTTTTCCATTCAGTATCTTTAGCACGACCAAATTTTTGTTTGTTGTCAAAATCAACTACAATGGTTTCATGTCCTTGTGACACTAACCAAGATTCAAATATGTTTGCGCCTTTAGTAACGCCGCATCCTTCGATGCCCTTTCCAAAGATAAAAGCAACTTTCATTATATAACTCCTATATTAAATATTTTACTCATGTTATTCTACCAAGCTAAAGTGTTTTTCATATACGTGGAGATTCTGTACTTGCCAATGGATATCACCAGTTGATAACTCGTCCGGATGATCTTCATGTAAGTTAATGTATTTAACTAAAGAGTCTAATACATACTTTTGCCAAGCGT
>Ga0209559_1000458_pt1 | contig 26864 bp, 21 predicted proteins | sample SaaInlV_110m_DNA_FD_184677 | JGI IMG/M metagenome (GOLD analysis project Ga0209559, IMG submission 184677) | Marine microbial communities from expanding oxygen minimum zones in the Saanich Inlet - Saanich Inlet SI074_LV_165m_DNA (SPAdes) (version 2) | ecosystem: Environmental > Aquatic > Marine...
AAGTAAATACAGTTTGGCTAGTTTTATGGTTCAATCGACTGATTGCCCGTAGCACGAACTCATCCTGTCTTTTTGGGAAAAAATGTCTTAATAATGTCTGTATCATCTCTAATTCCTTCTAATTAATATATACTCGTAAGTTGCTCGTAAGTATATTACAATCGTTTACACATGAAGGTCAATGGGTATTTATAAAAAAATGAAAGTGAGAAAAGACCTAGTGCTGCTCTTCGATAAGCTCTTCTATTTCATTCGGATTTGGAAATCGTTCCAATGCTTTTTTGGAGAAAATTAAGTTTCCATCTAAGGTGACTTCAAATACACCGCCCCCAGAAGAAATAAGTGTTACTTCGCACTCGGGGAATTTCTTTTTAAGATCCGCTTCCAAACTGGAAGCACGTGGTAAGTAATTTCACATGCTACAATATTCAATAGATACTTTCATTTTATTCCTTTTTTTAATTTAGCTATTTTGAAAATATATTGAATTCATTCTTTAGAATAAGTCTCAAAATATTTTAAGATATCATCTGGATGCGTGTCCAAATCTACTTTATCGTAAATTTTTATAATTCGCCCATCCTTTTGAATGAGGAACGTTTTTCTGGATGTAAAAAAGTATCTATTGACGCCATAGGCCTTCCCTGCTATTTTTTTTTCATCTGAGAGAAATATAAATGGAATATGATGATTCTCTTCAAAATCTTTCAATGCTTTAGGTGAATCATAACTCACACCAAAAACTTTGATACCCTTATCTTTAAAATCTGCAAACGCATCGCGGAACCCGCACGCTTGCTTGATTCAACCCGGCGTTTCTGCTTTCGGAAAAAAATAGAGAACAACCGGCTTCCCTTTATAATCAGAAAGGGTATGCAAAATACTATCTTGATCCATCAAGGTAAAATCGGGTGCAATATCTCCCGGTTTTAATCCAGTATCTCCAAAAAGTAATTTTATCATCATGAGTGTAAGTAAATAGGGTTTCAAATGGGAACTCTTTTCTTGAAATTGTGATAGAAAATTAAATCTAAAATAATTTAGATATTAGAACAAATAGCTATAATTTTTCGATTCTTAAAATGGACAAATAAATGTTACGATTCAAAATCATCGCCCTACTCTCTTTAGTCATATTCATCAACGGATGTGGCGAAAAACGAAAGACTATTTATGAAGAATTTGATTTCTCAACCCTGCCAAAATCTGTGATTTCAAATGGCGAGAAAATTTATATGCGTGCTTGTTTTGCGTGTCATAATACGGGTCGTGAAGGCGCCACCTTACTCTCAGAAACACGACAATGGAATCGAACAGCTAAAAAAGGCATTGAGATTTTATATCAAAATGTCTTACAAGGATATACCGGGATGAGTGGTGTTATGCCTCCAAAAGGGAATTGTTGGGATTGCACTGAAGACGATATTCGTCAAGCCATCCTTTATATTTATCACCAGGTTAAATTAGCAAAAAAATAGTTTCTCGTACCCTATCTCAAGGAATCAAGAAAATAGCCTGAAAATACTAGTGCATTATAAGCAATAAAGTTAATCCAAAACACTTCCTTCGAATTTCGCTGTTCTGTCATTTGAATATTGAAGTAGGCCTTAGCAAAAAATCCTGCCGATAATAAATAATATCCAATCGTATGTATTCCTGGCTCTTGATGGCTTGCGTTATTTAATCCACCCACAGCCATAAACACATCAAATCCACCTGCTATTTTTTCGCCATGCCATTGGTCTTGTGTCGCAATATAACTCATCCCTGCAAAGGTTAATTCCATAGCAGAAATATAGCCCAATTCCTCTAAAGTAGAAGATTGAGCATAGAGGATAGAACCGGTTAAAAGACTAAGAACAATACTAGTTTTTCTCATAGCAAATTCTTTCTTCTTTATTTTAGTAAAATCATTTTTTGCACATCACGAAAAGAACCCGCAAGCATTTCTACAAAATATACACCACTGGCCATTTGAGATGCATTCCATTGTATTTCATGCAAACCCGGCTCTACCGCTTCCTCTAGTAAATTTTTGACCAATCTACCCTTTACATCCAATATTCGTAGAGATATAGTTTGTCGCATCTCTACTGAAAATCGAATGGTCGTGCTTGGATTAAATGGATTCGGGAAATTAGGATACAATCTAAATTGATTTGCTTGTATTGTCACATCATCAAACCCGAGTTCAACGCTAAATCCAAAAAAGGCTAAGATACGTCCAGCTAAATCAATCCGCTCTTGTTCTGCGTAAATGGTTTCAAAAGGAAAACCCATCATCACAATTCTTGCATTTTCTGTCCCACCAGGAACAAGCCCAGAAAATTGTATCCCAGCAATCAAATTATTGCCATAAATCAAAGCGGATTCAGAACCGCCCGTTGTGGAGAAAGCATCCGGATAATTTTCAGGATACACACCATAATTCCCATTATCATAATAAAGGGTCAAACTTTCAAAAACGGTTCCCTCGGCTCCATGTGCTATGTAAGAATTGGCGTCATCTAAATTATACTGTGTTTTCAAATAATCGTGAAGAAAATTACGGTCCGAGGAGGAACCTTGCTGATCCAAATCCCACGCAACTTCAGACCCGCTGATGAAAATCTGTCCCCCTTGCTTGAGATAATCTTTGACTATATTTTGCTCCGAGGCAGAAAATGTTTCATGCTCAGTGCTCTCATCTCCTAAAAGCCAAAAAACGGCTGTATAGTGACTCAATTGAATTTCGCCAGAAATCACCGCGTCATTATCCGCCGTATCGAAAGCATATCCCCAAGGAATCAACGCTTGTCCCATGCGCTTTGCGAAATCATGATAAGGGAATGGATAACTCCCATTCATTCGATCAAAACCATCTACGATAAGAATATTTTCCGTTTCATCCGATTGATAAACACCATAGATATCTGAAGCAAAACTTTCTGAAATACTCTCAAGATTAGATACGCTGGTTAATTTATAAAATAGCGGATTTTCATTCCCATTGGAAAGCATGATTTCAGATTCGGAAGCATTCATTTCGCTGAGAAGTGTCCACAAATTGTCTGTGGATTGACTATAAAGATTAAACCCGGAAATTGAGTCCGGGTCTTGAGTGTGCCATGTAATGCTGATGCTGTCCGACCAAACGATTGCATTCGTTTCTGTCCGTGGAATGGTCGCCGGACCTCCTTCCATGCCCACATAATATCTTGGCGTATAATCAGTGAGCTGGCTCAAATTATAGGTACGGTAACTGACTTTCCAATCATAAGCTGATGATTCCACAACTAAAAAGGTTCCATCCGCATTTCGTAGAACAAGCATACGTACATGTCCTACTTTATGAATCGCATCTCCCGGACTTAAATCGTTCCAATTATCATAGAAAATGGTCAATCCATCATCCATCATGGACGTTGAATAATGAGCGTCTAGATTCCAACATCGAGAAATAAATCCAGAGCAATCCACACCGCGGGCATAAGCGCTCACGCAGTAACTTTCATCGCAACTTGTTGCTTTATCTCCCGCATATTTTCCAGCACTTATTCCATTATCAAAACCATCAATCGTATAAAAGCCACCCCACTGATACGGCACGTGATAATTTGTGCCTAACTGAACCCAGCCTGGTGTTTCTACAATCACGCCATTTGGATCTACAATAGCGCCCCCCGTAATATTTCCACTGGATGCAGACCATTCGTGAGTCACATAAGTCTCCGCCATTTCTAAAGCTTCGGCTGGAGTAACCGGTGGATAAATAAATGATTCTCTTTCATCGTCCAAAGGTTCTGCTTCTGGAAAAAGGTTGGGCGATTGGTTAAAATGTTTTCCCTCTTGCAAATAATTTGGTAAATGAAAAATTGAAGCTTCTCCCTTGTTTCGCACACGTTCATCTTGCTTCCAGACACTAATGGTCACGCCTGTTTTTCGTGTGCTCATAATATATAAATCTCCTAATTCGTCAACATGAAAAGGAAACTCAATGAAGGTGTAATCTACATTTGGAATGGGAAACGTTGCCTGTCGCTTTCCAGTGAGATCAAACAAAGCAATTTCCCGTTTTACGCGTAATGGAACGTGTTGAAGAATCGTTTCAATATAAACATAATGATTATTTTCCCCATTTTTTCCAAGATATTTCCCCGAAGCAAATCCCTCAGCTTGTATAATCGAAAATGCGAAATCGTTTCCCACAATTTGAAGTATTTCATCATCCGTCCTTATGACTGAAACCATATCAGCTATCTTTATTGATTTTTGTGAATCTTTGGGATCTAATGTTTCAAGTCGTTTCAATGCTTGATGTTCATAGATTTTTTGAGTTTGAGCATTCAAATCCATAATTTGAATTTCTCCATTGGAAACAGAAAAAAATTGAGGACCGATTCTAAAGCCAGGCACTTCTCTTAGGGCTATTTTTTCTTCATCAAATCCCCAGGGGACAAATAATAATTCTTCATATTTGTATTGGGCATGGATAAATCCAAATATCGTTATAATCGCAAATAAGGTTTTCTTCATCATGCTAGAAATCTACGAAAGCTTTGAAACAGGAACCCATCGTATTTTTATGTTATTTTTGTTTGGATTCATATACTTTTCTACAAGAATATTCCTTAAAATCGCCAAAAGATTTTCACAGAAAAATGCCAAAACATCCATTAATAACCCTGGTACAAAACAAGCTCTTACTTTCTTCATTAGCAGAAAAATATGGGACGCCTCTTTATATTTATGATAAAGAACAACTTGTTCATAATATTCAAAGGCTCAACAGTATCCTCAAAAAGTATTTCAAGTCGTTCCATATTTGTTACGCCGTCAAAGCCAATAATAATCCACATTTACTTAAAACGCTCAAAAAAGCTGTCCCTACTTTAGGAGCCGATTGTTCAAGTCCGGGCGAAATTCATATCGCAGGTCAAAATGGATTCGAAGGAAACGATTGTATTTATACTGGGAATTATGAATCACCCGAAGATTTAAAATGTGCACTAGATTTTGGCGCACATATTAATCTGGATGATATTCAATCTTTTCATCGTCTTCAAAAAATTGGCCTTCCAAATTCTATCTCCTTTAGATTGAATCCTGGCTTTGGAAAAGGAGCTTTTGCCCAAATCACGACAGGCGGAGAAGATTCAAAATTTGGTGTGCCTCATTATGATATTGTCCACGCCTACGAACTAGCAAAAAATGCGGGTGTCCGTCAATTTGGGATTCAATGTATGACCGGATCTGGCGTATTGGATTCAAATTATTTCCCTAATCTTATGATAGAGATGTTAAAGACGGTCAAGAAGCTCAAAGATCAATTGAATATTGATATGAATTTTATTAGCATGGGGGGTGGATTTGGAATCCCATATACGGAGGATGATTTCCCACTGAATTTTGATGAAGTCTTTGCTGGCGTTGCAAAAAACTTTCACGCTTATTTCAATCAAAGGCAGGAAAAATTTCCTGCTCTCTGGATAGAACCAGGTAAATCTGTCGTTGGTGATTCTGCCATCTTACTGACCCGCGTAACAGGAAAAAAAGAAAGCTATAAATCCTATATTGGTATGGATGCTGGCATGGAGACACTCATGCGGCCCGCACTTTATGGCGCTTATCATCGTATTTATAAAGTTGGTAGTGCAGATGCACCAAAAAATACGAGTGTCGATATTACAGGACGGATTTGTGAAAACACCGACCGTCTTGCAACGAATCGAGATTTTCCTCACGTAGAAGAGGGAGATTTACTCGCCGTAATGGATGTTGGAGCTTATGGATTTTCTATGTCGCATCAATTTTGCACTCGACCTCGATCTGCTGAAATTTTATTAGATGGAGAAACAGCAAGTGTCATCCGAAAACGTGAAACCATTCAAGATATTTTTAGGCAATGTTATGATTAAATCCCTTTCCTTTTTCATCCTCCTCCAAACAATGATTTTTGCTCAAGCACATCCAGGTATTCATCAAGTGCAATCAGCGTATTATAAAATCAATTTTGAGGCTTCCTCTCGACAAGATGATTTGAGTCCAATTTATCCCAAATCTGAACGAGAGAGAACGCCCTCCCACGAGGTTTTTGGCTATCATCCTTATTGGATGGGAACGGCGTGGCAGAATTATAATTTTAATCTTATTACCACTTTAGCTTATTTCTCTGCAGAAGTGAATGCCAATGGAAGTTTGGGCGATCTCCACGGATGGCCTGTTAGCAGTTTAATCAATGAAGCCCATGCACACGGAACAAATGTGGTTCTGTGTGCCACGCTTTTTAGCTCGAGTGATATCACAACATTATTGAGCAGTAGCACAAATCGAACGAATTGCATCAACAATCTATTGGCACAAGTTCAAGCTGGAAATGCCGATGGAATTAACATCGATTTTGAATCTTTCCCTTCATCTCAAAGAGATAATATGGTCACCTTTATCACGGATTTGACCAACACCTTCCATACAGAAATTCCAGGATCACAAGTTACCCTTGCAATGCCTGCTGTAGATTGGAGTGATGCTTGGGATTATAATGCTTTGGCGTCAATCAGTGATGGCCTATTTATCATGGGATATGCCTATCATTGGAGTGGAAGTAATACGACTGGTCCCAATTCTCCTCTAATAGGTTCTGGTTATAGTTTAACTTGGACCGTTAATGACTATCTCAACAAAACGAATAACCAAGCGGACAAACTTATTTTAGGTGTGCCTTATTATGGATTTGAATGGCCAGCAGAATCGAGTGAAGCAGGTGCACAAACCACTGGAACTGGCTCAGCTAAATTTTATGCCGAAATGGAAGGGCGAGCTTTGTCTTATGGAAAGCTGTGGGATACACCGTCTCAAACGCCTTGGTATGCTTACGAAAACCCAAATTGGATTCAAGGGTGGTATGATGATAGTTTATCTTTGTCTTTAAAATATGATTTTGCCTTAAATCAAAATTTAAAAGGCGTGGGCGTTTGGGCTTTAGGTTATGATGGAAATAATACAGAATTGTGGGATTTATTTTCAGCAAAATTTGGGGCAACAGCTCCTCCAACGACACCTCATCGAATCAGCATTAGAAATATTTATGATACGGGAGGGGCGGTTATCATTGATTTTCAAGGGGCACAAACGGCAGACGAGTTTTTCTTATATCGCAGAAATCCTGCCACAAATGAGGACGAGCTCTTTTCTACGCATCAACAACGACCTCTTGTCATTCAATATCTGAATGATGACGAATTATATTTATTCTCGATTGAAGCTTCCAATGATTTCGGCACTTCACCGCGGACAGAATTGCTCGGTTTTGCCCCTTCTCCTCCTCCTATAAAATGCCTCATTGTAAATGGTTTCGACCGAGTGAATGGGACAGATAATACCTTTGATTTTATCCGACAACATGGCTCTGCAATTCATGGCAATGGTTATGCTTTTGATTCAGCCACCAACGAAGCTGTAATACAGGGTGATATTGATTTATCAGATTATGAGATCGTTGATTGGATTCTCGGGGAAGAAGGAACTGCCACCAGCGCATTTACGGGTGGGGAGCAAGATAAAATAAAATCATTCTTAGAGCAAGGTGGATTCCTTTTTGTGTCTGGTTCTGAAATCGGCTATGATTTATCTGCACAAGGTAGCACTGAAGACCAAACCTTTTTTGAGCATTACCTCAAAGCAGAATATATTTCAGATGCTGCTGGAGGACAAGGTGGCACCTATTCTGGATATGGTGTTTCGAATACCGCTTTGCATCGAATCGAAAATATCACCTTTGATAACGGAAATCACGGCACTTATAATGTGGATTGGCCTGACGGTATTAAGCCTAAAAACGGGTCTGAAATTTGTGCAAAATTTGATGGGGTAGATTATGCCAGTCGTGGCGGGATGGGGACACAATATCTTGGCACATTTGGGAACAGTAATAGTCAAGGCGGAGTCTTGCTTTTATCGGTGGGATTTGAAACCATTTATCCTGAATCCAAACGTGATGAAGTTATGGAACATATACTTACATTTTATGAATCTGGACTTGACATTTTTAATTCAGACATTCAGCCAAAAAAATTGACGATTCATACTCTCTATCCAAACCCAACAAATACTTCTTTTACATTGGATTTTTCTACAATTGAATCTGAGCAATTTGTAAATATCATCATTACAAATGTTTTAGGGCAAATTATACGAGAAGAGCGAATTCAACTCAATGCTTCTCTTCGCCATCAATGGACATGGAATGGATTAGATCAAAAAGGGATTTCTGCTCCAACAGGTTTATATATCGTCTCGCTCCAAAACCAAGACCAATTCATTTCTACAAAAGTAACCTTGTTAAAATAAATCATGGATAGCGTTTTCATCTCTATTTAATGAACACGCAGCAATAATAAATGTTTATCTCCCACAATTCTCAACTTGATTTTATTTATAGCTCTGAAAAAGAATATGCTTCTTTGTTACCTTTGTTTCAGCATTGTCAAAGTATCGATATGTCAACGCGGATGGTTAAAATTCATCGCCGCAATATTTTTAAGCGGTATATACGTGAATTAGCGCCACATGTTGTTGTCGCCTATGATCGCGTCATTCCACAAATTAAAAACGCAGGATGGAAAGGAAAAACCATTTACGTTGATCATGGTTTGAGTCCAGTCAAATATTATGCTTATCGCTACGATACATTTCATTCTATCGATTTGCTTTTTTATCCTGGGCCTGTTTTTATGGATATCATGAAAGCCCTAAATCCAGACTTCAAAAATGGCCTTTTAGGTGGATTGCCTAAAATGGACAATTTTGTCACAAAGCAAATCGACAGAGAATCAACCTGTCAGAGTTTAGGATTAGATTCAAGAAAACCCATTATTCTTTTTGCCCCAACTTGGGGAGGGAAATACAGTAATACTTGGGGAATTAAAAACGCAAAATATCTAGACGGATACCCAAACCTTATTATCAGTCCCCATCCTGCTGATTATCGTTTAGCTAAAAAGTTCGATGCGGTCGTTCCCAACAAACCAGGTGAAACGACAAAGTTTATAAAACTCGCAGATTTGATTATTAGCGATGTTTCTTCGATTATTGGAGAAGCCTCAATTCTAGGAAAACCTGTCATTCAAATTGAACTCCCTACTTATCCTGGCTGTTTTCCGAACCCTGATAAACGCAAGACAGGGACATGGCTGAACCCTGAAAAACTGAAATTCTTCATTGATGCTTCTGATCCCATAAATCGTCCTTTCAAATGTGCCTTTCTTGACAAAGATTGGATTATGGGACATACGTGTAAACCTGCAGATTTGGAAAAAACGATTAATCTAGCCCTTTCAGATATTAAGAAATATAAGTCAGAACAAAATTACTGGAATGAACAAAATTGTTACAAAGCAGATGGAAAAACAAATAAACGATTGGCAAAAATGATTGTCCATTTTATTGAGACCAATCAATTAAAACAACTTTGAGCAAAGTCTTGACTTCTTTATTTTGTGCGATGAAAATAAGTCTATCAAATACACTTTTAGCCGTCAATAACTGAGATAAATATATGAATATTGCAATCATACTCGCAGGAGGAAAAGGAGAACGTTTTGGCGGGGAAGTACCCAAGCAATTTGTTGTTCTTCATGGTCATCGTGTGATTGATTATTCAATTAAAACATTTGAACAACATCCTCAAATAGGCAAAATTATCCTGGTTGTTCCAGCCAATTGGAAAGCCGAAATCATTGCGGAATACCCGAATCATACAGTTATCCTGGGCGGAGATACACGACGTGAATCATCTTATAATGGATTAAAAGCTTGCCCCAACGGCACAGACAAAGTTTTGCTTCACGATGCAGCTCGTCCTTTTTTGGATTACGATACCATTCAACGTGCGCTTGATGGTTTGGATAAAGCGGATGCTGTTGATGTTGCAATCCCTGCAACAGACACAATTATTGAAGTTAAAGATAATTATATCAGTGATATGCCTGTGCGAGATTTTCTTTATCAAGGACAAACGCCACAAGGATTTCGTTATGAGGTTATTCTTAAAGCACACGAGACAATTTTTGTAGAAACGACTGATGATATTCGCCTTGCAATGGAGATGGGCATCAAGTGTCTCTCTGTTGCCGGCTCCCACTTTAATTTCAAAATTACATCGTCAAATGATTTATATATGGCAGAACGAGTTACGCAAATTAATGCTCGTAAAACGCGCGGAAATCCTAATTTTAAAAATAAAAATGTTTTAATCTTCGGTGGAACAGGTGGCATAGGATCCGCTTTGGAAAAACAATTAAAAAAGGATAAAGCTCATGTGACTTCATTGGGATCGGAAGTCGATTTAAGCGATATAACTTTACCTGAATCTCTCAATAAAAAATGGGACATTATCATACATACAGCTGGTTTATTTATTAAAAAGCCATTTGTGGAATTAAGCATTGAGGAATGGAATCAGGTAATGGACATCAATTTACGATCAGCCTTTTTAGTCGCACAATTGGCTCAAAATACCATGAAATCTGGAGGATGGCTTACGTTTGTTGGGTCAAGTTCATCTCACAGAGGACGTTCGAGTCAATCGGTCTATGCCGCTTCTAAAGCAGCTTTAAACAATTTAACACAATCACTTGCGGCTGAATTTTTAGATTATCATATTCGTGTAAATTGTATCAATCCTCCAAGAACAGATACACCCATGCGCCACAAAGCTTTCCCAAATGAAAACAAAAATCTCCTCGCGGCTCCTGAAAGAGTTGCAAAAGATATTCTGCTCTACTGCACAGGAGAAGAAACAGGACATATTGTAAATTTAAAGTATTCGAGTCAATTCCAAGTAAGTCGATGATTCAAACCCTTAAAACTATTTCAGATGCAATGAGGCAAGTGGGACTCACTCATCTGCTTGGAGATGAGTCTTTACTGGGTCTATCTGAAAATAATCTAGAACGCTATCGATTCAATATTGTTCTTTATCAATTGCCCATTTCTTTTGCATGGTTTCGCTATTTACGCTTAGGATGGATTCTATATAAAAAAAAGATTATTGTAAAACCTAAAAGAGTTCATGCGCGATTTCAGCTAAAAATACGTGGGAAATTACATTCAGGGGGAAAAGCACCCAATTTTATTATCGTTATACCCTTTACTAAAATCAAGGAGCAATTCGTTATTGCTGAAAAAGGTCGTGAAGTAAGCTACCCCATCTCAGCAATATTGCCTCTAGATAAAATAGATTATAAAAACAGCTCTTTACCCGTACCCCATGATTTAAAAGATTTTGTAGTTAATTACCGTACAGAATTACTCTCCAGCACTTATCGTAAACACGATATAGTTTTTGACCAAAAATCGACTGAAGAAGCTGAAAATATTTTATTCGATATTGCTGAAATATTAAATCGAAATAAAAATCATTGGTGGCTTGAAGGTGGAACCTTACTCGGGCTTTATCGAGATGGCAAACTATTGGATTGGGATCATGATATTGACTTAGGTGTCCGTTTTGACTCTAGTAAACAAATTGACCGCTTATTAAAAGCACTAAGAAAAACAAACTATTTAATAAAAGTCTATGATTTCCCCGAAAAAGAAGGTGTTTGGGATTTGGGAAAAGTTCGACTCATTAAAATTTATCCTCGGCGCTATTATTTTTTTCCTACAAATTTATGTCTTGATTTATTCATTTTTTATAGAGAAAAACTCGAAGATACTCAAGAACTCGTTTATAAATATGTTGTGCATCAGAGAAATGGCTATCATCCCGCCCCTTTATTAGATGAGTTGGAAGATCTAAAGTTCAAAGGACATCGACTCAGGCGCCCCAAATATTCTGATGAATTTTTAGCTGGAAAATATGGTGAGAACTGGGAAATACCCGTAAAAGAGTGGCATGTCGCCATCGATGATAAAACCATATTAAATAATATGGAATCCCTTTAGCATTATGGATTTTTCTGCAATGGGCAAGATTCCCCAATTTTTGACTAATCTCAAATCTCAACGGATTATTCTCATAGGAAATGGTCCAAGTGCCATTGATAAAAAAAATGGAACGACTATTGATCAATTCGATACAATTATACGTATTAACAATTATGTTACAGATGGAATGGAAATGTATCTTGGATCACGGACAGATATTTGGGTAAATGGTGCAAATCAAGGACTCAAAAAACGGTCAAATATCCCCAAAAATATTTTTGTCATGATTCCGCCTTCTGTGCTAGAGCAAAAGGGTGAGGCGATACATAAACGTATTCAAAATCGATTAAGAACAGAGAAATATTTTATGCTCCCCTTACCGATCATGAAAGATCTGGAACTTTCTAGTGAAATCATTCGTCCAACAACTGGATTTTTTGCCATCTATTTTCTTTATTTGTTTGGATGTGATATTACGCTTCATGGATTTGACTTTTTCCAAGGAAGTTCGAGTCACTATTTTGATAGCCCATTGAAAAAATGGTTTAAAGACAAAGGGATTATTCGAAAAGCAGGAAAACACGATGTAAATGCAGAAAAAACTTTTATCGAAGGTCTAATTCAAAACGGAGAAATAAAACAACTTGTCAATGGAAAGTAATATGTGTACCAAAGGAATATTTTTAAATTTGATAGAGACATTATAATGAAAAATATAAATCAGAATAGCATCGCAGCATTTATACCAGCCCGTGGCGGAAGCAAAGGCGTTCCAGAGAAAAACATCCGAGCATTCTCAGGGAAACCTCTTATCGTTCATTCTATCGAATACGCAAAATCTTGTGAATATATCAACGAGATTTTTGTTTCTACGAACGATAAGGCGATTGCAAAAATCTCTGAATCGAGTGGAACAAAAATTATTCACCGTCCAGCTGAGCTCGCTACAGATACAGCCACAACAGAATCTGCCATTCAACACTTTTTAGAAACAGTTGAAGACAAACCTGATATTATTGTTTTGCTTCAAGCCACAAGTCCTTTGCGACCCAAAAATTCTCTCAATGAAGCTTTGGATATTTTTATAAATGGGAAGTTTGACTCTCTTTTAAGTCTCACGCCTACGCATCAATTTTTTTGGAAAACAAATGGTGAAACCGCTAAAGCAGAATATGATTTTGTGAATCGACCTCGCCGACAAGATTTTGCACCGAATGAAATCCCTTATGATGAAAATGGCTCTCTTTACATTTTCACCCAAAAGCATTTTGAAAAAACGGGGAATCGCTTGGGCGGAAAAATTGGATATATTACATTTTCAGAGAGATATGGTCATCAAATTGACACTTTGGATGATTTTACATTTTTAGAATCATTAGCTCATAAAAATTAAGGAGATAATACTATGATAATTACAACAACCGAAACCATTCCAAATCAAGAGATTAAGGAAGTGCTTGGCATCGCAAAAGGAAATGTAGTAAGAGCTAAGCATATCGGAAAAGACATTATGGCTGGATTAAAAAGCATAGTAGGAGGCGAAATTGGTTCTTATACTGAACTCATGACAGATGCACGAAAAATAGCGATTGAACGTATGATTGTTGATGCGGAAAATCAAGGAGCAGACGCCGTCGTAAATGTTCGTTTTGTTACGAGCATGATTGCCCAGACCATGTCTGAATTACTGGCTTATGGCACCGCAGTAAAAATTAATTAAATTTTATCATTACTAAACTGACGAAACAATATGCCCAAAATTACATTCAATAAAAAAACTATCGGAACCGACCAAGCCACTTATATTATTGCAGAAATTGGTATCAACCACCAAGGCGATGTTCAGCTGGCCAAAGAGCTTATCCAAGCGGCAAAGGATTCAGGTGCGGATGCTGTCAAACTCCAAAAACGAAGTATTCATCGGATTTTAACGCAAGAAGGATTGGATATGCCCTATGATAATCGCAATAGTTTTGGTGCAACTTACGGCGAACACAAACGCGCTTTAGAATTATCCGAAGATGATTATCATACCTTGTTCTATTTTGCTCACAATTTAGATGTAGATTTTTGTGCTTCAGGCTGGGATGAAGAAAGTATTGATTTTTTGAATACATTAGGCGTCCCCTTTTTCAAAATGGCTTCTGCAGACTTAACCAACTTTCCTCTTCTGGAACATACAGCACAAAAAAGTAAACCCATGATTCTATCTACAGGAATGGCGGATTTCTCCACGGTAAAAAAAGCGGTTAAACACGTTGAAACTTTCAATTCACAAATTGCCGTATTGCAATGCACTTCCACATACCCAGCACAATTTGATGAGATTAACCTAAATGTTTTGCAGACCTACCAAAAATCATTTCCAAATGCTGTAATTGGATATTCTGGACACGAATTGGGTATTGCCATCCCTCCTGTTGCCGTGGCTTTGGGTGCAAAAATAATTGAGCGACATTTTACGTTGGATCGAACTATGAAAGGCGGAGATCATGCTGCCTCATTGGAACCACAAGGATTTCAAAAAATGGTACGGGACATTCGACATATTGAACAAGCCATGGGAAAGCCTGAAAAAGAAATGCAAGCTTCAGAAAAGCCTGTTTTCAAAAAATTAGCGAAAAGCATTGTCTCCTTAAAAGCAATTCCGAAAGGGGCAAAAATCACACGAAATATGCTCACTACCAAAGGACCCGGAAGTGGCCTTTCTCCAACAAAAATGAACGACATTCTGGGCATGACAGCCACCGACGAGATTCCAGCCGATACCGTCATTTATGAAAAAGATTTACAATAAAATGGAATCCTCATTAAAGAAAAGAATCAAAAACATCAAATTAATTGCGACAGATATTGATGGCGTTTGGACAGATGGAAGTATGTATTATTCACCCGATGGCGATGTGATGAAATGCTTTTCTACTTACGATGGAATGGCGGTTCAAATCCTAAGAGAAATTGGAATTCCTATAGCGATTTTAACAGGAGAAAACTCTGAAATGGTTCAAAAACGTGCGGAAAAATTAAAGATCCCTTATCTCTATTTGGGTGAGCAAAATAAATTGTCTCGCCTTAAAGAAATTTGTGAATCTGAAAATATCGATTTAAATGAAATCGCTTACATTGGAGATGATATCAATGATTTGGAATGCTTAAAAGCAGTAGGGCTTACTGCCCTTTCCGCAAATTCTCCGATTCAAAATCAGTTCACGCCTGACTATCTTACAAAAATTCCTGGTGGAAAAGGTGCTTTTAGAGATTTTGCGGATTGGATTTTAGCAAACAGATAGTGGGCTTTCCCTTTGCTGGTTTATTTATTTTATAATCTCCTCTCCCCTGTTATCTGGGGGTTTTTACACATTATTAAATGCTTTAACCCAAAGATTCGCATTCATCTTCGAGGGCAAAATCAATCTATAAAAAATGTTTTAGACGCTCTTTCTGATCAGAGAGGAAACAAAACATTGCTTATGATGCATGCCGCTTCTGCTGGCGAATTTGAACAATTGAAACCCTTACTCAAACGCATTAATCGTAAACAATATTTTTGCATCCAAACCTTTACTTCTCCTACGATTTATGAGGAAGAAAAATATTCAAAACTATTTGATGCTGTTTGCTACTTCCCCTTTGATCTTCCTTGGATTGTGAATGCTTTTTACGCGAAAATAAAACCTGATATTTTTTTGATTACCCGTCATGATATTTGGCCCAATATGATTCGATTGGCACATGCCCATCACATTAAATTATTTTTCATCAATGGGAATATCCACGAGAATTCTCTGTGGGTCAAACCATTATTTTTAAGTTTGGGACGCTATTTATTCTCATTTTTTTCTATTATCACTACCGGTTCGAATAGACTCAAATCTCAGATTGAATCCCTAACAAATTCAGAGAAAATTCACGTGATTGGTGACACCAGGTTTGATCAAATTCAGGATCGCAAAAAAGAGAAGCCACAACTTTTTTCTGACGAAATTTATTCCACGAAAAATATCATTTTTGGAAGTATGGATGAATTTGATATTTCATTTGTCAAAAAATCTATTCACACCCATTTTCCCAATGGAGAGACTTCATTACAAGCGGTGAAACAGAGACTTATTTTAGTCCCACACGAAGTAGATGAAAAAACTTTACAAAACATCGAATCTCAATTTAACACAATAAATATCTCAATGATTCGATATTCTCATTTGGATGACAATATAAAAAGCTCCTGCATTCTTATCGATAGAATTGGCTTATTGGCTGATTTATATGCTTATGCAGATTTGGCTTATATTGGTGCTGGATTCGGACGAGGTGTCCATTCGGTTATCGAACCCGCTGTTCATGCCTGCGCCATCGCTTACGGCCCAAATTTCCACATTTTAGATGAGGCGGTTTCATTAGTGCAAGAAGACATTAGCACTATCGTCCGAACTGAAGAAGAGCTTTCGACTTTTTTCTCCCTTTTGAATCAAAGTGATTTATTAAACACGATTCAAAGCAAATCCATAGATTTTGTATCACACTTTAATCATCCCTCACAGATCATTTTAGATTTATTGGATTCAAAACAATGAAACACATAGCATCCTTATCATTCCTTATTTTTATGTCATGTCAAAGTCCCCCCATTTCAATTCATCAAACCCAATCGCTTATGTATCAAAATAGAGAAACGCCACCCAATGAAATTCAATCTGTCCAAACAGGATTAGATGTTTTACTCGACTCATTATCGGAAGAATTAAAGGGGAAATCTATCGCCCTTGTTACAAACCATACAGGAATTGACAAAAAGGGTATTCCTAATTATAAGCGACTCATGGCTTTAGATGGGATAGACTTAAACGTGATATTTTCGCCTGAACATGGTTTATTTGGGGAAGCGGCCGCAGGAGAAAAAGTCAATTACGACGGGAAAGAGATTCCTTTGCCTGAAGTTATAAGTTTGTATGGGAAAAACCGAAAACCATCACCAGATATGCTCGAAGAAATTGATTTAATATTATATGATATCCAAGATATTGGCGCCCGTTTTTATACCTACATTACCACCTTAGGCTTAGTCATGGAATCTGCTGGAGAATTGGATATTCCCATTTGGATACTCGATCGACCCAATCCTATTCGTGGCGATAAAATCGAAGGACCCATTTTAGATATGAACTTCCAAACTTTTGTAGGATATTATCCAATCCCCATTCGTTATGGCGGAACAGTTGGAGATTTAGGTAAAAAAATCATTCAACATAAATGGATAAACACCATACCTGAATTACGGATAATTCCAATGACTGGTTGGTCGCCTTCACTTTGGTTTGATGAAACAGATCTTCCATGGATAAAACCTTCTCCCAATATTCCTGATTTAGAAACCGCAATTATTTATCCAGGAATGTGTCTATTAGAAGGAACAAATGTGAGTGAAGGCCGCGGAACCCAACACCCCTTCAAATGGTTTGGCGCACCATGGATTGAGAGTCAAACATTTTCCCAAGCACTCAATAAATTAAATCTGCCTGGCGTTGTATTTATACCAAAATCATTCACCCCCAAAACCATCGAAGGCATGGCATGGAATCCAAAATTTGAGAATCAACTATGTCAAGGAATCGAGATAAAAATTATTGATCGCGATATTTATGAGAGTGTTGATGTTGGGGTTCAAGTTTTACATCTACTCAACACAATGTATCCTGAACAAATAAGCTATAAAGAAAAACACTTCAATCGATTATGGGGAAGTGATGAGCTTCTTGAAACGTTGAGGCAGTGATTATTTAATCAAAAAGTGGTTCCAATCGTTAAACGATTTACCATATTAAGTACACCATAATCAACGTATGAATAGTCAATGAGTAAACGGTTGCTACCCGCTAGTGTAAGCTTTATACCAACCCCAATAGCTAAGCCACCTTCTCTATTTTTCAAACCGATTCCTCTATAACCTGCACGAAATAATACTAAATTAGAAAGACTAAGTTCAGTTCCTATATTTACAAATTCATAATTATCATTGGGATGAACTGCATCCACCGCAAGAAGTATAGATAGCATTTTTTTGTCAATTGGCTTATAAGAAATGCCTACTCGCATTGCAAGGGGTAATTCCCAAAACTCACCATCTAATCGTGCGCGAATCAATTCATTATTTCCATCAGTTAATGGATCAATATCAACATAGCCTATATTAGCTCGCCCAAACATATGACCTGAAGTTCCAAAATTTGAAATACTAAACCCTACATTTAAATTTTTAATATCCGTTTGATATAAGCCACCAATATCAAGAGCAATGGAATTTGATTGCATTGTCCAAATGAGTTCTTGAATATATTTTCCAGTAATACCAAAAGAGAATTGATCTGATACGGTTTTTGCAAATGACATGCCAAGCGCTAAGTTTGAACTGCTAAACTTTTCACCAGTTCCTTCTGGATGACTTACTGTTCTAACATCATCTTCTGGGACAGACAGCGATTGAACATATAATCCAATATTTCCAATTGGTGTGGTAAAAAGTGTTGAACCAAAATATATTTTAATTCCAGCCAGCCAATCAGAATTTGTAAAAAGACCTCCTGGGTTTTTAATGGAAGCAAGCCCTGAGGGATTCCAATAAATATTAGACATATCACCATCTACAGCAACAAAAGCATCACCCATCCCTGTCGCACGCGCATCAACTCCAATTTTAAGAAATTGAGCAGATGTAGTCCCAACTTTACTTATATTCTCCTGAGAAAATAAATAGGATGATAAAATGAGAAGAAATATATGCTTTTTCATTTAATTAAAGCTATCCTTCCTATTTTTTCAAATTTTTCTGGAGTAATGATATGGTAAATATATATTCCAGATGCTACATCGAGTCCATCTCGTGATAATAAATTCCACGATTCTGTTCCATCCCATAATGTGCTAGAATGCTGAATCGTTCTAATATGCTCACCAGACATTGTAAATATTTTTATTGTGCATTCTGCCGGTAAATGAATAAAATGAACAGCTCTCTCGCCTCTACCTGTTGAAAATACATCCGGTGGTGGGACCTCATAACTAGATGCCATCACATAAGGATTAGGGACAACTGCTATTTTCTCCATGGACTCTTTTAATAAAAGATTATCTATATAACCCTGAATAGCACTTATTTGAAAAACATCATGCGAATCAAATGGCTGAGGTGTTGTAAAAACGAGTTTTGAACCTTTGTTAAATATTGTATCTGTTTGAGTCGAATCTGTTGGCTCAATAAAAGTAAATTTATAGACTGATTTTTTTTGCCCACCTAAAGAATCGTTATAAAAGAAGTCTGACCCCGATTGATATAAATAAATTCTAATATAATCATCAACATCAGGGAAACCATCTCCATCATAATCCTTAAATTTAAAAACCATAGGTATGTTTTCATTTATGTTCGTGATTTTTAAATAAGTAGAATCGCCAGTATAGTCCATTCCAATAAATTTATCCGAAAACTCAATTTCAAAGTCTCTCGTAAATAAGAAGGTAATCCAATCTGATGATTTTTCTATTTCTAAGTCTAAAATTGGTTCATTATCAAGCCATTCATAGCTAGGATTCGCAATATTATCTGTTATTAAATCATTAAATGACAATATATATGGACCAACATTTAGGCTATTATTCCAAATATTCACAATATCATTCAAAGAATAGTCATCATAAATAATGTTTGATATTCCATTATTAACCTCAGTAATTGATACAGTTTTGTCACTCAAATTTAAAGATGGCTGCCATTTTAAATGACTCAGAGAATCAAAATCAAAAGAATGGAATGCAATTTCATAATAAGTATCTGTATCTACACTTCTTGGATCAACTAAGCTTACACCTAAGCCAGCAGTTGCATACCCACTTATATGCTGTAAATCAATTTCAGGTGCTACATACCCAGCAGAAGGTGCATTGGGAATAACTTCAACAACATTTGGACCACCAAATGATTTCGAACACTCTAGGGGAGCAACTTTACCTGAAATACTTCCATGATCATATGCAGTGACAGCATAATAGTATGTTATTCCATCTAAGAGATTTTCATCTCTAAAAGAATGAACTAATCCCGTGTTTTTCCCCAAATCAAATAAAGCACCATTTGCCCAAGGTGTTGGATGATTGCCTTCGTGTTCATTTATTAAATCATATTGTGCAAGTGGATGATATCCAATAGTAACGCCGTTATTATCAGTAATAGCCTGTCCCCACTCACCTTTTTTTGTGCTTCGGTATATTTTATATCCTTCAAAATCACTTCCAAATACAGGATCAACAGATTCTTCAGAAATAGAATTCCAATATAATGTCACACTATTTTCATCAGGAACAGCCGTAACATGGGGTGGTTCAGGTGGTTTAGTAAATTGAAAATTCATTTTATAAATCCACTCTGCAATCTTAGCATTTTCAATCATATCTGCTTTATTTTCACCCATTATAATTGCTATCGCAAATCGTTGCTTCTCTCCAACATCTAAAGAAAAGTAACCTGAACCAAAAATAAAAATATTATCTAATCCTTCTTGAAATGGGTTCATTGTTTCTGCGAAATTTCCTGGCGTCATTTCATCCCAAATAACATCATCTTGACTTGCTTGTTTCGTTGCATATACCGGTGCAGTAAAACTCGTAAGACCTAACTGATCACCTTCATCTGTATCCATATAGTCAAAATCTGGTTCTCCTATATCTGGAACTCCATTGCCATTTAAATCGTCAGATTTTTTATCTAAATCACCTAAATCATCAATACGACCATCACCATCATCATCAATTCCATTGTAAATATCATCTTCAGGAGTATCTGCTTCAGCTAAAACATCTGAAGCTTGCCAATCCCCGTCATTATCAATTCCATCAAACATAGATTCATCTATAAAGCCATCCCCATCATTATCCACAAAATCATAGGGATTTGAAGGTGATTCTAAAAATTTAAAACCTAGCCATCCTAAATTTTCCCAAGGTAAACCAAAGTTATTTGAAGAGCCTTCTTTATCCCAACAATAAACCATGTTCCCTATATCGAATTCATCGTCTGATTCACTATCTTGTCCTAAAGCATTAATAAACCCTGCGAAATCGTCATTAAAATCATTAGCGCCCCCTATGTGTGGATCTCCTATCATGCCTAACACGACTTTGTCTAATGCTTTTTCACTGATATTTTCTATTTCATATATTGCAAATATTATATCTTCTGCTAATGATGCCGAGTATTGAAAACCTCGCGCTGTTACCTGAACACCTAATCCTCGAATTGTAGAATCAGATGGAACTGGATAATAATCAAATTCTTTATTATATCTGTCATCCATAACATAATAACTCTCAAGATCTGCCGTTACCACACCATCTCCAAACATTCCAGGCCAAATTGACTCGCTCGATTCTTCCTCTTGAGGAAATAATTCACCCCAGGATTCTGGGCGATTACTCATTGCAATCCCACCTTTATTCTTGTCTGAAGAACTCCAAGTATTATAAATATCCTTATCAACGCCATAACCCTGAACTGGCTCCCATCCCCAAACATTACTTCCCCCAGATTGATTACGATCTCCACCATCTATCATTCCGTCTGAAAATATTTGAACTGTATTTCCATGGACATCTTCCACTTCAGCTCCTACAACAAAACCAAATTCATAAGCATAACCATGATTCGAAAAAATGGGCCACTCAATAGACGGCTCTGTATTAGGACGCCCAATCGAACCATAATTATAAATAAGTGTTCTTAGTTTATTACCATCTGCAAGACTAAAATTTCTATCAACATGAGCAACACCTTTGAGCAGAACTCGTTCACTTGGGTTAATATACTGTTCAAAAATATCTATCGGCCAATTTTTCATTGGAATAAATTCATAGCCTTGTGGAATTTGGCCCATCAAAAAAGAACCGAGTAATATTATTAATATATATTCTTTAAACTGTTTCATTTTTTAAGTTTATAATTCTATTTTAAGTCCAAAATAAATCATACGTGGTTTTGAATACCATTGTGGACGGTTTTCGTATGCATCTGATAATTCACCACCATATTGTCCAAGTGAATAACCTGCTCTTCCTGTGCTATCCCATACATAATTCTCATTTTTTTTATCAAAAAGATTATAAATTTTTGCATAAGCAATAATCGGTGTGTGTCCGCCAAAAAGAAATCTTTTTTGAAAATTAATATCTGTATTTCTCACCGAGATTTTTCTGCCACTATTTTCACCAGCAATGCTCGAAACTTCATTCTCTGATTTTGGTGTATATGGATAGCCACTTTCTAAACGACTGAAGACACTGAATGATACATTAAACGGCAAACTAATGTTTGCATTCAACCTTAAGGCATGTGGTTGATCCCAGCTCAAAGGAACGACTTTTTTTTCACTTTCAATATTCAAGCGGTAATCCCGTCTTGTTTGAGTTGGGTTTGATTCATTCCCTTTTGCAACCTGATAGTCATATTCTATTGATCCTCCAAAAAAACCAATAAACCGTTTTTCAAGTGTAAAATTAATACCTTTTACTTCTCCAAAATCTCTATTGACATAAAGTGCATAAGAATCACTTCCTCCAGAAAGAACGTAAATTTGCTGACCAAGCAAATTGCGAATATCTTTGAAAAATAATTTCGATTTAACAGCTATTTCGCTACTAATAGCATGTTCATACCCAATTTCATAAGTAATAGTTTTTTCTGGCAATAAAGAAGCGTTCCCAACATCGCTTTTGATCAAACCAGGCAAAATATCAAATTCAGGATTATGATAAAGTTTATTAAATGGTACTCTTTGAAAAAAATGCCCATAACTAAAAAATAGTTTCCCCTCAGCGCTAGTCAAAAATGCCATCGAAAATCTTGGACTAATTTGATATTTTGGTTTTACATCACTCACATTATCCAAAGACGGATTCGTCCAGTCATTCGCTACGTAATGATCTGGATCAAAATAATCCCAGCGGAAACCAGCATTGATTACAAGATTTTTTAACTCATATTTATCCTGAAAAAAGGCCGACATTTCAATGGGTTTTGGATTAATAGTCGCGGTCAGATTTGCGCCTGCTTTAGTAATATTTCCAAAAACACCATCACCATTTGCGTCATTTGAACTCTCAAAATCGTAAACACCATTTTGATTTACATCAACAAAAGATTCTCCTTCATCCCATACTTCATTTTCATTGTCATCAACAAATTCTTCAGTCCTTTTATCTACAAATACTGAAAACTCCGATTGATTCATATTATATTTTTGAAAATCATAACCAAGTTTAATATCATGACGTGAATTTAATTGGGTTATATAGTTTACTTTTATAGAAGTAGAAGTGTAATCACGAAATGTGTAAGAATTACTTGTTCCTCCAATATAAAATTCCGCCAAAGGATCTCGAATATAATATAATTCTCCAGGAACTTGTCGTGGGTCTAAATAGTCATCATAACTACCCGAAGAATAGTCATTCGTATGTAATCCTGTGATAATAGTATAAAAAGATTTTGGTGATAATTGATGCGATAAACGAAAAATATGCTGGTATCCTGTATCTCTATATTTATTATTACCATCAACTATATATTTCCTACGATGAGAATAACTTTGACGATGATAATCGGAAAAAAGCATCGAATAACTCAGCTTCACGCTATTAATAGGCGAATAAGTGAATTTTGCTTGCCCGTTTAATTTATCTTTCCAATTTACAGGTGTGATTTCGCCCACCGAGTCTTTAAGGACATTGGTGGTCGCGTACCGATCGAAAGCATATAAATAGCCCGTATCATAATAATCACGAAGACTCATATAAAAATTTGCATTTTTAAGCAACGGAATAGAACCGGATACAGATAACTCTAATTCTTTCGCATTTAAAAGATCATAGGTACTCCCATAGCTTTGAAGCATAGAATCTTGATCGATAACATAATCCGTAAAAACATCCCCAGCTTGCACAGACATAGAAAGTTGTAATTTTTCTTGACCTTCTTTTGTAATAATATTGACAACGCCCGATTGTGCTTTACCATATTCAGCGTTAAAAGATCCCGTTAAAACAGAAATTTCTTGCACGCTATTTGTTGATACATCCATCCCTTGCCCAGATGTAAAAGGGTTCAAACTTTCTACACCATCAATCACATATAATACTTGATTTGCACGTCCACCTCTAAAATGTAGTACACCATCTGCCCCAGCAGAAACACCTGACTTTGTACGTAATATACCTGAAATAGATTCAATAGGTGACATTTCCATATCACGTGATGATATAACAGTAGCGGAAGCTGTTGCGTCTTTCTGAATCATAGAACGCTCAGCAGAAACTATTACCATTGCAGCTTGCACAGCTTTTACCTCTAAGACAATATTTATATTTGTTGTTCTATCCGACATGATAGAAATATTTTTTATTTTTTTATTACCATATCCAATCATGGATGCCGTAATACTATATTCACCCGGGGATAGTCCCAGTATAAAATAGTATCCATCAATATTTGCACTGACGCCCAAACTTGTATTATCAACCATAATGGCAGCACCAGGCAGAGGTTCTCCACTCGCTCCATCTGTTATATATCCAGATATTTTACCAGTTGTACCTCCAAGTAAAAAGGTGAAAAGAGAATATAGGATAATCAGTTGCTTTGTATATGTAATACATCTCACCCTATTATATGAAAATAAATTAATCATTGACATGTGTTATTCAAACAATAATATATACAGGAGACGGGCATTTCGCTCATCTCCTGTATATATAGTAGATTTACTTGATGTAAGTCATTTGTCGTGAAACTCTAGATTCTCCAACCTGAAGTGAGTATAGATATACACCACTTGAAACTGATTGACCTAAGTTATTCGCGCCATTCCAATCTACTGAGAATGTTCCAGCTGGATAGCTTCCATGTGCAATTTCTGCAATCAAAGCTCCTTGCAAGTCATAAATTGCTAAGGATATTTTTGCTGAAGTTTGTAAAACAAACTCAATACTTGTTGTTGGGTTGAATGGGTTTGGATAGTTTTGCTTTAAAGCAAAAGTATTCAAAATGGGCGAACCAATACTACTAGGGTCAACTGCTAAAGTACCCATTCCATCAACTATCCACAATTTGGGAGCTAAATAATCTCCAGCACCAGATCCAACAAAAACTTCATTGTAACCGTTACCATCCATATCTGATCCACCAAATCCAGAGAACATATCTCCAGCAAATGAAACAGTATAAAGCCTTGAACCATAGTTTGCATCGACAGTTAACGCTGTTTCTTGAGCCCAATTTGCAGAGTCACCAATTGCCCCACCATTGAATTCGAATCGCGTTAAAATTCCTGTCCATGAACCAGGTAAGAAGACATCTACTTTTCCGTCACCATCAAAATCACCTGCCGTAATACCACGTGTTTGACTTGCCGCTTCAACAAGGTTGATTTTTTTCACATCTGCATTTGCTGGTGTAGCTAAGTCAGTCATGCCATTAATTACGACCATATAACCGCCACGACCAATATAGACTTCATCAAACCCATCTCCATCTGCGTCAGCAGAAGCTGCGCCAATTGGCCAGAAAGTTGTAGAGTTTGTATCAACATTAAAAACTTCTCTATAAAAAGTATATGAATTTGCAGCATCTGCTTCGACAAAAGAGGCATAGTCAGAACCTATATAAACTTCTTTTTTTCCATCTTCATCCACATCGCTGATAACGGTAGCATTATACACTGAGCCGACATGTAAATCATTAGTCCCGTCAAAAGCATATTCAACTGTCCAACCCGTATCTTCTCCATCGAAATCGCCATTTAAAGAGAAAATCATAAAATGTTTTCCTAATGCATCTGTGTCCCAATTACGGAAATATACAGCTAATTCGCCAGCACCATCACTATCGACATCACCATATACCATAGAAGAAGGGCGCGTATTCATTCCTGCCGCCGCATCAAAATCCCATGTTGCTGTTGCAGTAGATGGTAAACCAGTTGAGCTTGATTCCCAAACATAAAAACGTGTAGGACTACACGTTTCACAAGGCTGATTCGTTCCATAAGGAATACCTAAAGAAATTTCCATAAAACCATCACCGTCAAAATCTGTAATTGCAGCAACTGGATAACTGGCACCACCTGTATATAAAGTAGTATCAAACCATGACCATGCTAACTCATATGAAGCACTTGTAGAATTGTATTCGTACAAGTATAGTGATGCTCCAGTTGCAAATGAACCTTGCGATGTGTTTTGAGGATTTGATTCATCTGTAACAACTAGAAATTCTTGATTCCCATCATTATCAAAATCTAAACCCGCATACACTTCATCCAAAGCTACATTACTAGCCGTTGGAGTCGTTGTTGTATCCCAAGGTGTTGTTGTTGTATCAACCGTTACGAGGTCAAACAACTGATTCATTGGATAACCTGCTGGCCATTCAGCCACGGTATATCCAGTTCCTGCAACGCTTTGCCCTACTACAAAAGACAATAACATTGAAAGAATTAGTATCATTTTTTTCATTCTATTCTCCATTTTGTTAGTTATGAATACACTCAATTTGAATTAATTGAGTGCGCGAAAACTAATTGATTCTCAGGATCAAATACAAAGAAAAAATGGCAAGTTTATGAAATGCGATACATTTATCCTCTTAATACAGGACAAAATAAAAAAATTGAAAGAAAAATATCTGGCTACCACTTATACGTTTGAATGCTTTAGCTTTAGATCTATTATTTCTTATATTTCCAATGACAAATGAACAAAATCCTATCCAAGTTAATCATCCTTTTTGCTTTTATTAGCATCTCTTGTGCGCCACCAAGCCTTTTACTTCATAATACGGGTTCACCCTCTCTTAAGAAAAAAATAAATACACTCATTGTAGAATCTCACCTAGATGTGAACATGAGCCTAAAAGTGGC
>Ga0209559_1000462_pt1 | contig 26790 bp, 23 predicted proteins | sample SaaInlV_110m_DNA_FD_184677 | JGI IMG/M metagenome (GOLD analysis project Ga0209559, IMG submission 184677) | Marine microbial communities from expanding oxygen minimum zones in the Saanich Inlet - Saanich Inlet SI074_LV_165m_DNA (SPAdes) (version 2) | ecosystem: Environmental > Aquatic > Marine...
GCCAATAAAAAAGAAGTGAAGGTAACCATAGGTGGTTGTGGTGGCTAAAAATGACTGTACTGCGAATTCATCTTTTGTCCGCTAGCTGCGTTATTTCTGTACTCGAAGGGTCACATATTTTATATATGCTCACCTTCTCCGTGCAAAAATGCCTTGCTACGAACAAAACCTGAACACGCACTACAGCTATTTTACCTTAAATTAAAGAGAGTAAATAATTATGGCAAAATCAATTAAGTTAAGAGCAAAATCAAAGAAAGGTGTAGTCACAGTCAAGTGTCTGATGAACCATCCAATGGAAACTGGTCTGCGTAAAGATAAAAAGACCGGCAAAATGATTCCTGCGCATCATATTCAGGAAGTGACGGCTAAAGCGGGTGATAAAACTGTTCTGGACGCAGTTTGGGGTGGCGCTATTTCAAAGAACCCCTACCTGTCATTTAAATTTAATGGTGAAAAAGGAGAGTCTATTACATTGTCCTGGGCAGATAATAAAGGAAACTCTGATTCTGTGACGGGGAAGGTTAAATAAGTACCTGATAACTAATAAAACCCAGCAAGTTATCATTTCATGCCGGAATCCGTAGCTTCATTTACCATCGTGCTGCCCTGAAACTACGGATTCAGGTTTAATTTATTCTCTGAACTTATATGCTTTTACCAAATGCCCGTAAAGTGTTTCTTTTTGTTCATTCGGGTAAATCGAAGATGACCACAAAATAGCTGTGATCACCAGGGGCTACCGGCGCTATCAATAGTGATGACAATAGACATAATAGCCATCCTAAACGAAGTGGCGTCCCCTGGAAGCTCTTCTTTTTTAGGTCTGCTGCTAATGTTCAGAATCAATCAGTCACTACAACAGAAACTGTCGTTTCATTACTTTGTGGTGTGTTCACTGTCACCGTGAATCCGCCAATATTCGTTATATCTGAGCATGAGACAGTTGTTGCGCCAGTTGTTATGTTAATTTTTGTGACAATTGTTGCATCACTCTTCATAACCACATCATAATCACCAAAGCTGGAGTTTGCAGCCAATGCAGGGCACGCTCCACCAGTATTGCAACCCGCCGTGTTTGCCACTACATAAGATACTGGTGACAATATCGTGCCATTATCAGCTGAAAATTTAATGGTGCTACCGACAGGCATTGCATTGCGATTTTCATCTAACACTCTTACCTTGAAGGATATCGCTGAGCCCTCTACACCTGCAGTACATGGTGGCAAGGCAATAGGACTAAGTTGGTTGTCTGAATTATCTAATATATCGATATTTGCAAATGAACTTGAAAATACAATAGGTATGGATTGTCGTACATGAATACTCTTCTGTGTATTACAGGCTGTTGAGGTACTGCCTGGCGCGACACTAGGGTCGCACAACACGCCGTTATATTCACCATTTGCAATATTATAGACGCCATCCAAGTTAAAGTCCTTATACGCTTCGGTTGGGTCACGCGTATCATTTTCATTTATATCCAAAAAAGCCTCAGGCATATCGGTTGAGATGCCATTGGCATCGAACATTTCAGACAAACCATCCGCCAGCCCATTAGCCACAAAATCAGTAAAGCCTTCTTCGCCAATTGCGTAAGCCAAAACGGTTACACGACCGTTATAAGGTCTTAGATTCTGACTAGTAAAGACTACACTGCATACACCATTTTCCGTGAAACATGCCGATTCAACGGAGCCTCCCTCTGCAATGAAATTTACCGCAGTGCCATCTAGTACGGGATTATTAAAATGGTCAGCCAGTCGAGCCGTTAAAGTTGTTGTGACGCCATCATAATTCCAACCCTCTATATTAAATTCGGTAGCACTTAATGAGAAGTTTTGTTGATCCGCAATGCCCGTTGAAATAACCAGCTTGCTCGATTGAGAGGTCAAAGTCGTAGATCCCGCCACAGTCATTGCGGACACCCTGACAGGTGTAGCGATCGTGCCGGCCTGTACACTCACCACGACATTACCCGTCAAAGGATCGGATGTGGCCGAGGTGGGGGTCATAGTTATGCCTCCGACACTGGTATTCAGCGAGAAGATTACTTCCTGTCCACCTATTGGGTTACCACTGGAGTCAACTACCTTAAATGTCACCTGAGCAGTCTCTTGTCCACCCATCCCTCTCAGGTTAATAAATCCACTTGAAGGAGAAACCGCATCAAACTGAATCGATCCAGCTTCAGGTGGTGTGACATTCAGGGTTCCCGGTGCTGTAGTAATACCACTAACAGAGGCCGTTATCGTATCATTACCGGCGCAGCCATTATCGAGGTAAGATGCTGTTGCAACACCGTTAATCGTTGTAACCTCTGCTGTCAATTCGGCCTTTCCGTTAACCGTACAAGCAGAGGTAAAACTGACCACTTGCGGAGTTGTTATCAACACACCGTCGGTGAAGACACTCACCGATACACCGGTAGTGCCGTATGCTGACAGTACAGAGCTCCCTACACCGAATGTCGGCTCGCTGATAGTGACTGAAGCAGCACCTACTGCAAAACCTATTGACTGACTAACTACTGCATCCCCCACCTGGCTCGTCGCGGTTAGTGTGGCGGCTCCTGCAGCCGTCAGGCTAGCTGGCGCAAGAGATACTGTCGCCACCCCGGATGCATTTGTAATAGCGGTGCCGGAACTTGGCGAAAATACTGCCAGTTCATTATTATCAGTAGTAAATGTGACTATAGCATTTGCCACCGCACCGGTGTTATCTGTCACCGTCACCGTCACTATTGCTGGAGATCCACTTGAAATTGTCGTGATGACTTGTGCAGCATTATCGGTCAACGCTAGAGTTAATGTTGGTTCAGTAGTCGCTTCCGCCGTTGTGTCCTCATCTGGCGAACCACTGGCGCAAGCAACTAAGGGCAGCCGTAAAATTTAAATCACATATTTGATTGCTACATCGTCATTTTAAAAACGGATAATTTTACTTCTTTCATATGCTAGTTGCATAAAACCCTTATAGACAATCTATTTCAGGTAGTTTAAACACTTGACTGAATTTTGTTTATAATGATAGAGTGATAACTATTATTAATTTATAGTTATCACTCTATCATTATGAGAGCAGCTACCTTCAGCAATAACCCACTAAAAATACTATTAAAACGGGACAAAGTCGCAACGATGGATGATTTAAAATCAGCCTTGGATACCCACGCTCCCATTACTGTATACCGCAAATTAAGTGAGTTGGGATATCTGACCAGTTACACGCATGGCAGCCGGTACTACACTCTTGAAAGCATTCCACACTTTAATGAACAGGGACTTTGGTCATACCAGTCAATCGGCTTTTCCATTCATGGAACATTATTGAAAACATTGGTGTATTTTATAGACAGTGCAGACGATGGGTTTTTTAGTGAAGAACTCGAGAGCTTGTTACAGGTGAATGTCAAACCATCACTACTCAAGCTTTTCAAACAAGGCAACGTCACCCGTAAAAAACACCTGGGTCGTTATCTGTACTGTGCTGCAGAATCCTCCAGGAAAAAGCAACAAATCGCCAGCCGTCAGGCTAATAATGCAAGCCAGGGAACCCGTGGCATTGTCATGGGCAGTGATTGGGTGTCTGATGAAATCAAGGCTGCCATTATTATATTTGTAAGCCTGTTAGATGAGAAACAGCGGCGACTTTTTGCAGGGCTTGAATCATTGCAATTTGGCCATGGAGGAGATAGCTGGATAGCTAAGTTGTTGAACCTTGACCCGCATACGGTTTCTAAGGGACGTCGGCAATTACTGGAACGAGACATTCATTTACCAGGCATGCGAGCATCAGGAGCAGGACGGCCCAAGGTAAAAAAAAACACCTGAGATAATCTTTGCCATTGAGCAAATACTTGAACATGATACTGCTGGCGATCCGATCAGTGGTTTAAAATGGAGCAGGCGTACCACACAGAAGATAGCAGAAGAACTGCGTGGCATTGGTATTGAAGTCAGTCCCAGTACCATATCCCACCTGCTAAAAGAGATGGGCTTTTCCTTAAAGGTCAATCGTAAATCGATTGCTCATGCCAACTCACCGGATCGGAATGAGCAGTTTGAATATATCGCAGCCATGCGGGAAGCCTTTGTACAGCAAGGTAGACCCATCATCAGCGTTGATACAAAAAAGAAAGAACAGGTTGGACCATTTAAAAATGCCGGAGCCTGCTGGGTGAAAGAATCTCTACAAGTCAATGATCATGATTTCCATTCACTTTCTGAAGGCATCGCCATTCCTTATGGTATTTATGAACCGACGACTAATCGTGGGAATGTATTTGTGGGTACATCCCACGACACGCCAGAATTTGCAGCCAGCTCAATAGCCAAATGGTGGAAGCGGTGCAGCAGGGATTATGATAATCCAGAAAAATTGCTTATATTGGCAGATGGCGGTGGTTCCAACAGTTCCCGGTCCCATGCCTGGAAAGCGTTTGTCCAAACCTGTATCGCGGACTGTTTCCAAATACCGGTGACGGTTTGTCATTACCCTCCAGGTACATCCAAATGGAATCCGATTGAACATCGACTTTTTAGTGAAATCAGCAAAAACTGGCAGGGTAAGCCATTGGACAGTTATGAGACTATTATCAACTATATCAAAACGACAACAACCAAAACAGGACTGGAAGTAAAAGCTTCGTTGGTAAAAAAACAATATATGAAAGGTATTAAGATTTCGAAAGATGAATTTGTACGATTGGCTATCAATAAACATCCAAAGTTACCCCAGTGGAATTACACTATCGAACCTCGTTAAATGTGATTTAATTTTTACGGCTGCCCTTAATTTTTTAACGAAATTAATCCCATTAATTTTGGGCATTTGATAATCAGTGATTATCAAATCTGCATTATGAACATCAAGCCACTCTAAAGCGTCTATTGCATTATCAAAACACGAAACGAATAAATCGCTATCCAAATTATGGACTATTTTTTCAAGAATTGTTCTTCCAGTAGAAGCATCATCTATTATTAAAACATTTCGCTTTCGACGTATTACGCGTAATTCTCTTGCGCCTTCAATTGTTCGTATGTTAGACATGATGTCTTTTAAAACCAGTTACTACATAAAAATTCCATTCTTATATACTACTATAGTTATCGATAAGTTAAACATCGAAGATTTTAAAAAGAAGATTTATTTATAAAATATTTTCAGCAACACACACTGTGTTGCTACTAATAATTACTAATAAAAGACTATAGAAGACTAGGAAGGTTGTTGAATTATAAATATATATATAAAACAAAAGTTTAGAGAGTATTAAATTTTATTCCATGTCGTTTTAGTACGAAGCTTATGTCGTTTTAGTACGAAGTTTATGTAGTTCTTGTACGTTATCAATGCTTTTTTAGTACGATGCTCGTGTCGTTTTAGTACGAACCCTGTGTATAAATATTATAGTTATCGTCTTTTTTGAGAAAGTGGAGCATAAAATATACATAAATGATTGGTAGTTATAAATACTTCTAAGTCATTGAAAAATCTATGAAATACTTTGTTCATGTCATTCTAGTACGAGGCTAATGTCACTTTAGTACGATAAATTAAAATAGTACTGTTTTTTTGCGCTGAAGGTATTAATTAAACCGTCTATCGTAGACGGTTGTTCTTTCAGTTACCTAATATTTAAACAGTTACTTGGTATTTAAGGCAAAATAAACTTTCAAAGGTGGTGTATAAGCCGTTGAATATAAAAGGATTTATTGAGTTCATGTCATTCTAGTACGACACTATTTGTATTCATTAGACAGTCTACCGCTAGACTGTCTTACTTTCGGTAACCTGTTATTTAACTCAAAATATTGTTCAGAAGGTGTTGTTTAAGCTATTGAATATAAAAGGTTTATTGCGTTCATGTCATTCTAGTACGAAAATATAATATGCCTGTTTTATTTTGCACTGGAGGCATTAATTAAACCGTCTACCGGTAGACGGTTGTTCTTTCAGTTACCTAGTATTTAAACAGTTATCTGGTATTAAAAGCAAAATAAACTTTAAAAGGTGGTGTATAAGTCGTTGAATATAAAGGATTTATTGAGTTCATGTCATTCTAGTACGACACTATTTGTATTCATTAGACAGTCTACCGCTAGACTGTTTTACTTTCAGTAACCTGTTATTTAGCTCAAAATATTGTTCAGAAAGAGCTCTCTAAGCCATTCAATATTCGCGGATTTATGAGTTCATGTCATTTTAGTACGACATTGGTTGTTATTTTTGTTTTTATTTATAGAAACAACTAAGGCCAATGATCTGTAACCCTGTTTTAACTATCAAACACGGATGCTGGATCTATACTGTCCTGTATGTGGGCCTGCTAAAACGGGCTAAAAAAGAATAGTTGCGGTTGGTCGTACGTTTACATTGTATTAATTATACGGTCCACCGGAAGACTATTAAGCTCTTGGTTAAATGCGCCAAAATTCTAATGTAAAAGGTGTTTTTCTGCCGTTACCCGTAATTCTGAAATCACACCAGGAAAAATCATCCCTTAGTGTTTCAAGTATTGATTGCATTTGAGGTCTTAGCCGTGATTTATTTCCATACCACTCAATTACTTTTGCAATATACACAAGAGTATTTGAATAGCTTTTACCTTGAGTACTCAAGAAGCGGTGTAGTGCTTTTGCGTTGTCAGTTTTAAGTTGGCGGCGAATATCCCAGCTGTAATACGTTGCATGTTCTTTTAGCCATTTCGCCATAAGAGGTGTAAATTGACAGTAAACCAAGCCCTGATCATGGTATGTTTTCCACTGTATATCGACAATTCTGAATTTACCGCCAGTCCACGATTCACCAAAATACATATCCTGTTTACGCGTCTCAAGTTCGATACTAATTTGGTTTAGGCGTTTTATTGAGTCAACCACATATTTGTAATTATTACCTCCTAAAGTTAAGCTCATTTCTTCTATGATTTGTCCAACCGTGGCCATGGTTATTTGTACTGTTAGATTTTGGTCATTATCTAATAGCCATTCATTAGAAGACTCAAGTGGGACGGGAAGCCGATCACTTCTGCCTATAAGTCTTTTTTCAGATAATCTTAACAATGCAAAAAGCACCTCCTCGTCTTTGCAGGTTACTGGAGGACCGAAACGCCGCCCTCTGCCAAATGGTGTTTCAAATACCAGGGCCAGATCATCGTCAATCATTTCCTTTTGGCGACCACTTGGTCCGGGAATAAATATTGGTAAACGACCGAGAAGAGTCGGAAAGGATTTTGACTTTGCAATATCGTAACTATTAAAAAGTCCTAACTGTTCGCCTCGGTTTAATTTGTTATTTGCATCAGAAAGCAAGTCGATTGAGAGGTTTCTATTAGGGTTATTCGGCTTTGAGGCTTCCTTTTCTATTTCCTGTTTCATTAAGTTTCTTTTCTTCGATAGTTCCGCACAGGAAGCTAGCCTGGTTAACATATCTTCATTTTTACTCATAACCCTGCTCCATACCCTCTGATATTCGCTATTATAATTTGTAAAACACTATATGTTGTGCAATTAACTGTTGAAATGTACCAGATATACGTAATGCAGACAAATTAATTTTACAGTGTGTTTGGTTATACAGTATAATTAAGAATATTGAATAGAGTTAACCGTCTACCGGTAGACGATTAATAGAGATATGTTATGTGAATAGAAGCATAGGAGATATAAATGACTGAAAAAAACGATGATTATCCATCATTAAAAGTGCTAACAATTAATAATCATAAAGGTGGTGTAGGGAAAACCAGTCTTTCAAAAATAATTACTGAGTATTTTTTGAGAAAGGGTAAGAGAGTTTTAGGTGTGGATATCGATCCTCAGTGTAATTACTCAGCAAGATTTATTGAAATGGATAGCAGTGGTTCTCCACCTATTCATCCTAATTTTGATCCAGAAGATCCAGATTGGGATACGCTTAAATACCCTCCTCCTGGATACTGGTCGATATCTGAATTATTTAAAATAGGGTATGTTGAGCCTTACTCTACACAGTATGAAAACCTAAAATTTATCCCCTCTCATAAAACAGAGCTTCAGGAGTTTTTGGACCAGGTTGAAAAGATCAACCGTGAAGAGGAAGTGATAAATCTGATGAGAATCATTTTCATGGATGAGTACTATCAAGAAGAAATAGATGTAGTGGTCATTGATACCCCACCACAAGCATCATCGTTAACTGCATCAGCAGTTCGGGCGGCTACTCATTTGCTAATACCGACAGAAATGCAAGAAGATTCTGTTTTAGGTATGGCAGATATGGCACAGCTTTGGGAAACTGAAAACAGACATAGACTGGGTGCCCGTTTAAATCTAGTTGGTATTTTGCCTACCAAATACGATAAAACTTCGGCGGCGCAAAGAAACACTTTAGAAGGTCTGATGGATGAGAAAGGTTATTTTCATGATAAGCTGATCAGTCCTCCGATGAGATATTTGCAAACCTATGCGAATAGCTCTTCAACCTATGCCAACCCTCAATCACTATTTGAAATGCATGATAATACTGCAGCCAAGATTGAGGCTGAAAAGTTTTGCGAAGTAATATTTCAGAGGGTCTTTAATGATGAGTGATAAATCGGAAATTAAAAAACCCAGGCGCCCAGGTGTTAGGGTAGGGGTCCAAAAGAAAACAATTGATAACGTGGGTGCTCGGTTAGAAGCCGCAGATAAGGCAACAACAGAAGAGTTTTTGAATACCCAGGTTGCTCTATCCTCAATTATTCTATGGGATGACCAGCCGAGGGATATTTATCTAACTCTTGAAGACGTTACACGAGGTTGGATTAAGAGGGATGACCCCTTAATCATCGAAAAGGAAAAAGATTTAGCTGGTATTTCAACGCTTGCGCTCAGTATAAAAGATACAGGGCTAAATAACGCCCCTATAGCCTATAGCATTCCTGGACAAAAAGTAAAATTGATTGGTGGTCAGCGTCGAACTATGGCTATGATTTACAGTATTTACCATGTTGTTTCAGAAATACTTGAGTCTGGTGAATTAGCGTATGACATTTCTATTAATCAAAATCCTGATCTAAAACTACTGGATGTTACCAGGATACAGGTTAAAGTATTTACCAGAAAGCCTGATCAAATGGTTATCGAGAAAATCGGAATGGCAGATAATATCCACGAAGGGTTATCTCTAACAGCAAGATTAAACTGGGCAATTAAGATTGCTGAATTAAAGGAAAATAATGCTCAGTCTATTCATTGGAGCGATTTAACCGGTACATTGGGGATTAATCGTGCACAGGCATTTAAATGGATTAAGCTTCTCTTTGAAAAAGATGATAAATGGATCAAGAAAGCTATAGATCTAGTGAAAAATGGAAAGCTTTCTCTCTCAAAATTATTCGATATTGCATATTCTAAAGATAAAGAAAATACCTTTTATTCGGTGACTGGTCAAAAACGTCTACCGATAGACGGCCAAAAAAAAATCAGCGTAGGGGCTAAAATTACCAACCTCAGCGCAGTAAAAAAATTAATTTATGCAAATATTTCAAATAAATACTCTTCTGAGTTTGAAGATGTTGATTGGAATAACCCTGCAAAAGTCAAAAAAGCTTTTATTCGTTTTTTTGAATTATGGGAGAAGAGTAATGGATAAACCAAAAATTAAGAATGTAAAATCTCCCTCTCAGATAAAAAAAATCGCGGTTAGAATGCCGAAGTATATGCGTGATGAAATATCAAAAAAAATGGTTGATGAAGGTTACAATTTCAGGCAAAAAAGTAAATGGGTTTCTGAAGCGGTTGAATACATGATAAGTCGACCTGATTGGGAAGGAGCGTTAATGTCTCAATCTAATGTTGACTCTGAAATACAAGATGTTGTTACTTTTCCAATAGAACTCTATGAAATGGTTAACCAAGAGGTGAGAAGACTAATTTCAAGTAAACCATTTTTAAATCCAAGCCAATCTGCAATCATAAGAACAGCAATACAGCGTAGATGCATGGGTATACACCTGCTCGGAAATAAATAAGCTATATAATCACTCAAACTATGAAATGACGTATCAAAAATTTAATCCTAGTTATAAATATAAATCAACATAAGTTATTGAATATAAAGACTAATTAATAATGATAACATGGCGCCACAGATAAAAAATTAAACCTATATTCAAAATAAAGCTATAATGTTGTCGCGCGACAACATTATAATAAATATATGAGATTAGAATATCTAGCAATAGAAAAAATTAAACGATCAGCGTTTACAGCACTGAGTGACAGACCAAAAGTATCTCAAGTTGAAATGGATCATGCATTAGAATTTGGAATCACGGGTGCCGTAACCGTAAGGTCGATTAAACAAGAAGGTCTAATTAGTTATGAGATACTTGATGGTGAAGAGTTCTGGATAATCGCTCAAAATATAGGTCTACATGATATACCCGCTATTGTGTACGATGGTATGGATTACGAAGAGACTAAAAGCTATGTATTGGCACGCTCAGCCAATTCAAAAGCAGCGAATAATGTCATAGAAAAAGCGAGGCAAGCTGAAGAACTATATAAAGCTGAAAAAAAGATAAAGCCCTGGGGCGCTCTTACTAGAACAGCAAATCATTACAGCATGTCTAAGAGCAGGATGAGACATTTATTAAATCTGCTAAAACTTGATCCACATGTAGTTGAGCTCATAGAGAATGGAAAGCTAGATCCAAGTAAAGGCAGGTTGCTTTTTACGCTCCCGAAGGACAAACAGAGAAGATTAGCGGATCAATCTATCATCAAAAAAACAGCGTTCCACGAGTTATCTAAGATTATAGGCAATGGAGAAAAAGAGATACTAAAAAGCGGTCAAACTGCAGTATCCGAAGATAACCTTAATGGCGATACTAAACCTAAAGATATTTGGGTCGAGAATTTAGAAGCGGAATTATCTGAACTAGTCGGCCAGGAGGTCAGGTTTATGCAATCAGGATCAAACGAGGGTGCTCTAACCATACGATACAATAGTCTAGACGAATTAGATGGTGTACTGGAAAAGCTAGGCTATCAGTCCTATTAAAGCTTTCTTTTAGCTTTTCATTTAATACCAAAGGGATTGAAAAAAAGAAATGGCTTAGAAGGGAAGGGTGAGTTAATGGAATGGCCCTACCCGAAAGGGCGCAACACTATAAGTGTCGTGATGCATAAAGGGTTTAATGGCGGGCTAAAACCATTATTGCTCCAATCTTATAATTCTATTCACCTTTACTCTCGAAAATAAATAGCCTAACTATAAAGGGTTGGAACAATAATAATTAACAATAAATTTTACTCCATTATTTGATCAAAACCGATAATGGCCCTGATCGATGACACAATGGATGCGCCAACACGCTCAGCTAAACGCTCCATAAAAAGTTTTTTACTGGTGTAATCAACCATATCCTCTGCCTTGATGATATCTCTAGCTACTGATGCGGTCGTACCAAAATTATCAACCAAACCCATTTCGACCGCCTTTTCGCCTGACCAAACTAAACCGGTAAAAAGATTAGGGTACTCTTTCTCTTTCAACCGATCCCCACGACCTTCTCTAACAGCAGTTATAAAATTTTGATGAACATCTTTTAACATAGACTTAATATAGTTTGCCTGGTCTTCATCAACAGGTAAAAATGGATCAAGTAATCCTTTATGTTTACCAGCTGTTAGCAGACGTCTCTCTATGCCTAATTTTTTAATGAGATCTACTGCCCCGAAGTTATCCATTCTTACCCCGATCGAGCCAACCATACTGGATTTGTTAACAAATATTTTATCGGCGGCGCTTGCAACAAAATATCCACCACTTGCAGCAACATCTTCTACTACAGCGAACAGATTGATATTCTCATGCTCAGACTTCAATCTCCTTATTTCATCATAGATATAAGCTGATTGGACTGGTGATCCACCAGGTGAATTAATTTCAAGCACAACTCCAGCAGTTTTTTCATTTTCAAATGCCTTCTGAAGCCCCTTAATTATTGACTCAGCTCCTGCAGGACTATCGGGCATTATCACACCAGACATTGTCACTTTAGCTGTATGTTTGTCGGTACTCTCTGCCACACTGAAGAATGTATTCTCATCTAAATTCAATGTGGCAATAACTAATGGCGTAAGATAGAGGAAAGTTAAAAAAATCCAGAATGTGCGCCAAAGTCTTTTTTTCCTCTGTTCAGTAACGGCAGCAAATGCAAGCTTTTCCACCATGGCCTCATATTTTTTGATTGATTTTTCTGCATTTAATTCATCTGACATAATTAATAAACCCTCAATTTATTTTCGTATAAATATATCGACATGTCTTCGAAAGACAGGAAGAGTTAGCTCGTCGTATCTGTGAAAGAAGCAGGCTTTAGGTCGGTTAGCACAGTCTTTAAAATGTACTGGTTATAAAGAAAGCTTAATAAATAGCGTAATATTTATTGCTAATAACAGTCTGCTTTAATGACACCCAATGAATTTACTATTAATAATTGAAAACCAATATAAAGAATGATAATTCCTTTATATATCTTTTATTACTGACAAATGACGCCAAATAATTATATTGGCTGAATGCAAATCTTCTCGTTATTTAGATCAAAACCTAAAAACACATTCTATATTTTTAAGGGAAGCCGTTTGCTCGGCCCACACAAAAGAACAATAGCGGACATTAAATCAACAGTGGGGCTTTCCAATAAATTCTGGAACACACTCTACCTCAATACATTAATAAACCTTGCTGAGTACGTGCAGGAGCTTCCTGCTAGCGAATCCCATCATCACTCCGGACGTGGCGGGTTGTTGTCCCACACATTAGAAACAACTCTTAATGCGCTGCGTATTAGGCGAGGTAAATTATTACCACCTAACTCCGATGCTGAAACTGTAACCAAATTTAAAGATGTTTGGACTTATGCCGTATTTACCTCTGCTTTATGCCATGACCTGGGTAAACCCATTACTGACATGAGTATTGACTTACTCGACAAGAATAAAAAGGTAACAGATAAATGGTCCCCTTTTCATGGGCCTATGTCTTCGTATAAAGAGGGCAGGGAGTACAAAATTCAATATAGACGCAACCGTATTTACGCATCGCACGAGCGAGCCAGTGCTTTATATGCACACCATATTGTGCCAGTGGTGGGTCTTGAATGGCTGGCTAGTAATCAGGAAGTATTTTTCTACTGGACCAATATTTTAACGGGACACTTTGAAGATGGCGGGGCTATTGGCAAAATTATCCATGAAGCGGATAAACGCTCCGTTGCCTCAAATCTGGCCGGTGATCAAGTTGGTAGTACCAGTGAAATGGCAGCAATCACGAGTCGTAAACCTTTGCATCAAAGAATACTGACCAGTCTGCGCTATCAGATTGATGAAGGGGTGTTGCCACTCAATCGAGATGGAGCTGCAGGCTGGATAGAGGATGAAAAACTCTGGATCGTGGTTAAACGTGCGATGGATCAGGTACGTGACCACATGACCCACGAAGGCCAAACCGGAATTCCTGCCCGGAATGACCGTATCATGGATGAATTGCAACAATACAACCTTCTTATTCCTAATGGCGATAAAGCCGTGTGGAAATGCCAGGTGTTTGCACCGGGCTGGACCAAGGCTCATGAGCTTACCATGCTGTGTTTATCTGTTGATAAGGTATGGCCCAGTGCTGATGCCGTGCCTCATACCTTTGAGGGAACGGTTACACCGCTTAACCAGGCAGCAGATATTTCGACTGAAGAATCAATTGAGACACCCGCAGCGTCTACGAGCATTGATACTCAACCTAAAGACTCTGTCCCTACCTACGAAGATAAAATATCCGACCCAATGGCACCAGAACCGCATTACTCGGACAGGCCAGAGATTAAACCACCTACTATTGATTTTAGCTCTTTAGCATCGTCTGGTCCTTTTATCGAAAGCGATAATAGGCCAGATACCCAAGATACTAAAAAAACACTGTATGAAACAAAAGCAGTAACAGATGGGGATGCTCAGTCGATGCAAACAGAGCAAGCACCTGTTAGTGATGGTAAAGAATTTTTAAATTGGTTAAGAGATGGATTGCACCAACGGAAGTTCCAGGTTAACGATGTGAACGCGAAGATTCACATGACAAAGCAGGGTTTGTTTCTGGTGAGTCCGGCAATTTTCAGACAGTTTGATAAAGAAAAATGGTCGTATGCACAAAAACGATTTACCAAATTGAAGCTACATGAGAAAAATACTAATGGTACCAATATTCATGAATACTTGATCACTGGACCCAAAAAAAGAAGCATGATTAAAGGATTTTTGATTACTGACACAGCCAATGTTTTTCCAGGAATAGAATTACCCAGCATCAATCATAAACTCTCAAAGATAGAAAAATGATGGACGCAATAACAAAATGAATACTAATGGTATATTTGATAACCGGTTACGCCCTGCTGTTGAGTTTGTTCCGGCTTTTGTTTCCTTTGCAGCTGCAGCATTGCTATTTCTGCAACCGGACTGGTTCTTACCTATATTAAAGTCTTTTTCTATCTATGTTATTGCTATTACTGTGACATTAGGTGTATTCCGATTTTACCAGGGTACTCAAATACTGCGGTATCGCGCTTCTTTAAATCAGTTACCACGTTATGTATTGACCGCCAAACAGATTCCTACCTACAGAAAGAAGCTCTTTCTGGGTAAAGGATTTAAGTGGACGCAAAGACACAGCCAGAGACTAATAGAAGCGCGTTCTCCACTTGTTCAGCGCTATCTACAACCGGGCATTTTTTATCGATGGGCCAGACAGACAGAACTTTTTTTTGATGCGATACCATATTTTTCATGGGCCGCCTCATTACTCAGCAGTCAATCACCCTTGAATCCAGTTCGCCCCTTGCCTGAAGTGGGCGGCAATAGTTATATACACGGGGTAGGGCTTGAGAATGAAAAAAATGTCTTGATGAATCTGGGTGAAAGGGTCGGTCACGCTTTAATCCTGGGAACCACCCGAGTGGGTAAAACACGTTTTGCCGAAATCCTGATGAGTCAGGATATACGTCGAGGGGATACGGTAATTTTTATCGATCCCAAGGGTGACTTTGATGTGTTAGCTCGCATGATTGCTGAAACGAAACGGGCAGGTCGCTATGATCAGTTTCATGTCTTTCACCTAGGGCACCCTGAAATTTCAGAACGCTACAATGGCATCGGGGATTTTGGACGGATAACAGAAGTGGCGGGGCGGATCTCGAATCAATTACCCAGTGAAGGAAACTCGGCGGCTTTTCGTGAATTTGCATGGCGCTTTACAAACATCGTGGCTAGAGCCTTAACAGGTCTGGGTAGAAAGCCTTCGTACGAACTGATCGCCCGTTACGTGACGAATATCGAACCACTCATGGTGGATTATTACCATTTATGGCTGGATCAGACCGCCCCAAATAACTGGAGTCAATTGGTCCAGTCCATCGAAGGCAGTGAAGACTTGATGAAGAAAGTACCCATCGCTATGAAAGGCCGTGGTCGTCACGCGGTGGCTTTACTGACCTATGTTAAAGATCATGGGTTATTCGATGCTGTTGCCGATGGTCTTAGATCAGCCATCGAATACGATAAAACCTATTTTGATAAGTTAACCGCGTCTCTTCTCCCGCTGATGGAGAAGCTCACTTCAGGACCCGTGGGTAAATTACTGTCACCTGATTACGAAGATTTAAATGATCACCGCCCCGTACTGGACTGGATGAATATCATTCGTGAAGGTGGCGTGGTGTACATCGGTTTGGATGCTCTGTCAGATACCGATGTTGCCAGTGCCGTGGGTAACTCCATGTTTGCGGATTTGACCTCGATAGCTGGTCGTCTTTATAAACACGGACATACTTACGGCCTTCCCAATTCAAAGGAAGTTTCAAGAGCTATCACTATTCATGCCGATGAATTTAATGAACTCGTGGGTAATGAATTTATTCCTATGGTCAATAAAGCCGGTGGTGCCGGTTTACAAATGAATGCCTACACCCAAACTTTGGATGATATTGAGGCTGGTATTGGAAACCGAGCGAAAGCTGGTCAGATTATCGGTAACTTCAATACCCTGTTTATGTTGCGGGTGAAAAATGAACAAACGGCCCGGGTGTTAACTGATCAGTTACCGCAGGTACGACTGTATACCAAAATCGCCGAGTCTCGAACCACCGATAATAACGATCCAGATACTGAAATAGATTTTGTTTCTCAAAATGCAGATCGTTTATCAGAACAGGATGCCGACATGGTTTCACCGGCTGACTTGGTCGCCCTCCCTAAAGGGCAGGCTTTTGCATTAATTGAAGGGGGACAATTGTATAAATTACGACTTCCATTACCTGGTAAAGATCCGCTTTTACCACGATCTATGGATGAAATTTATCAGATTATTTCCGAGCGATACTGATGGCAGATTCAAGCTCTTACTTTAATTTTTATCGTGCCGCACAAACTCCATCAGAGTCAAAGAATCGACTCTGGTTTATTAACGTCCTCAGAATGTTAATCGCTCTATTGTTCATGACCTTATTAACCGATCTGGCCATTGTCATGTTTTGGCCTGACGGATTACAACTGCTTAAAGATACTTATCAAAAAGAAGTGCTGTATTTAAGCGCCAACATTGATCGCGAAACGACAGGTTTGATATCGCAGTGGGTAAATACCGCCTATGAGTGGACGTTTATTAAGACTGGTGTACAGGGTTATCTTTATTCTGGAGGCAATCAGTTAACGGGTGGTCTCATCTCTGGCATGTGGCCCATGATTCAGGGAGCCATGATTGGTTTTCAGATATTCATGATCCGACTCTCCGTCCTTATTCTAATGGTTCCCTTTATTTTATTAATCATGCTGGTCTTAGGTTCTGATGGCTACCTCGAATGGTATCGTCGTCGCACGGAAGGTGCCAGGGAATCAGCTTTTATTTATCACCGTTCTAAACACATGGTGTCCTGGTCAATGGCAGGGATGTGGTTCTTCTATTTAGTGCCTCCTTTTGCCATAGACCCTATCTACATATTTTTACCGACAATAATTTTACTAGGACTTTTTTCTAGACTATCTGTCCAGTTTTTTAAGAAATATATCTAAGATGGTGTTTATACATGTTTGATTTATATAGGGTTAGTATTCCGATATTGTAATGCTTTAATTGACAATGAAAGTAAGTGGTTTTATTGTTGTGATGCAAATAGATCATCTCAAGTTATAACTATTTGCTTAGTGAGGAAGTGATTAAGAAATTAACAGCAATATATATTTCTTTAATCGTGGAAAGGAGTTTTTGATTGGGTTTTATGAGAGATTTTATAAAATGGAGCAGAGGTTAGCGTCAACTAACCTCTGCGTGATAAAAACAGGTAGTTAAGACCTGTAGTCACCCCTGGTACGCATATCTTATATGAAATTTATTTCAGAAGGAATGATTACCCGCACCATTTATTTCAAAGCTGGTATCTATACTAGTTGAGAAAGCTAAATCATAATCATTACCCAAACAGTATTTTTCATGACCGTAAGGATGGATATGATTCTGTGATTACATGTCACTTCTTCAAGAATTTAATTGAAGAGGAAAAAAGTGATGACAAACCAAAATAAGTCTATACCCTTTTATATTGCTACAATCTGTAGCTCTAAAGGTGGTGTCGGAAAAACAACCCTTACCGCAAATCTCAGTGCCTTGCTTTCAGATATAGGCCAGCGGGTATTAATCATTGACGCTGATAAACAGCCCAGCCTATCCAGTTACTATCCTATTGATTATCGATCACCAGATGGGTTTACGTCCCTAATTAAAGAACATAATACTGAAACAAGCATAAGCAAAACGTCCGTAGGTGTCGATATTGTCATAAATGATGATTCTGAGGATCTATTAAGTGATTGGATAATCCACACACCCGATGGCCGTGTCCGTTTAAAACACGTCCTGAAACTACTTAAAGATCGATACGATATCATACTCATCGACACTCAAGGTGCGATAGGCCCATTACAGGACATTGGTGTTCTGGCGGCTGACTTTTTAATATCCCCTATAATTCCTGAAACCATTTCTGCTAAAGAATTCGCCAGAGGCACTATGGCAATGTTCAACCGGTTACGACCTATGGCAAATCTTGGAGCGCCGTTAGGTAATTTATGTGGAATCATTTATAAAAAAGATAGGACTCTAATTTCTGACTTAATAAGCAAGGAGCTTAAATCGCTCGAACACAATCAATCGCTTGATGGAATTCGCATAATTGAAACCGCTGTACCTGCTTTATCGGCATATACAAAAGCATCTCTTCAGCAGGTACCAGTTCATCAATTCGAAAAAACTCGCTCAGGGCCAACCGACAGTGCATGGAATACCATGCTTGAAATAACCAGTGAGCTATTTCCGCATTTGAGTGGAATCATCACAGAGGTATTAGCGGTTAAAGCAGGAGGTATCAGTAATGGCTAACAAGAAAGATGCTGCAGAACAGGTACGAAATGTTCTAGGGGTAGGGTATTTTGATAACACAAGAGTAGTAGAGGATGCTGATCCAATTGAAGTTATATCAATGAAAGTTCATATCGATAAACTTCAAAAATATGATCGAAATCCCAGACAATCCAAAAACCCGGAATACCATGTCTTACTTGAGCTGTTACGTGCCAATGGCCAGGAAGAGGCATTAACAATCACAAGACGAGCTGGTGAAGAAAAATATATTATCCGTCGCGGTGGTAACACACGTCTGGATATTATGAAGATGCTTTATCGCGAAACTGGTGATCAAAGATTTGAGTTCATTGACTGCCTTTTCATGCCCTGGACCAGTGAATCTGATTGTATTGTTGGTCATCTTAATGAAAACACTTCTCAGGGTAGAATGACCCTGATCGATAAAGCAAGAGGCTATCGAAATTTTAAATTGGAGTATGAGAAGGAACATAATATCGAAGCTCTTGGTCAACGAAAGCTTGCTACATTATTACAAGAAGCAGGCTCTCCAATTAATTATCAATTATTAGGAATAATGAACTATGCGCTTGATGTGCTTGAACCCGCCATTCCGGAGACACTGGCACGAGGTCTTGGTAGGCCTCAGATTGAAAAACTCAAACGGTTAGAGAAGACATTTGAACGGCTCGCAGAAGCGCATGATTTGTATGAATATGAAACACGAAATAAGCAAATTAACGCGGAGTTTCACAAGCTACTGTCAGATCATGATGGGGACGAATGGGATATGGAACTGGTGTTTCACGAGTTTTCACAACGACTAGGTGAGTTACTAAAACATGTGCCTTACAATCGGCTCAAATTTGATATTGATGAATGTCAAAAACAAGATCCGTGGAATTGTAAACTTACGTCAACAGAAGAGGATCAAGCTCAACAGGGAATTCAGTCATTGCAAACTAAAATTTCATCTGCAGCTAAGCCAAATTATTCGAACACAGCACCGATCATGGTTAAAGAACCAGAGCCGGTGAAGTCCTCATTGGAGAGGGTGCTGCCTGAAAATAATCCGGGGTCTAAACAACCGAATTTTGAATTGGATCAAGAGGCCGTGGCCCTCAATCTCTCTACATCTACTGCAATCCGAAAAGACGAATTGGAGACCGATTGTACATCCAATGAATTTGACCTGAAGTCAATGCAATCCAGAGTTTTTTCGCTTGCTTTAGATTTTGCAAAAGCTACCCGCATTCAACACTGCCTGGTTCACTGGGATTACGGGTATGGGTATTTTCTCGACTTACCAAAGACTAAACTCTGCACTGTAATGTCAACCGATCAGAGCTGCCTCGAACACTTTGATCATAAGGTTGTAACCAATCGATTTTCAAAAGAGCGTGACGATGCGGAAAGAACCTTTGCTTGGTGGTTGCTTTGGCAGTTACAGGGAATAGTAGAATTCTCAGACGATCCTGTACCTGGGTATCAACTAATGCCTGAAAGTATGATGAAAAACCTGATTAACCAATTATACGACCCTGATAATAAACGCATGTACACCATGATGTTGGGTGCGATTGGTAAGATTACATTGCAAGCTGGAGGACCAACCAACGTGGTGGATATGGCGATGGCCTATTCATATATTAAGCCCACTAATATGATGAAATACATTTCATTGTTGGAAGCTCGAACACGGCTTATGTCTTTTGTGGAAGACAATAATATCAACCTATGGATGGATATTAATCATGTCTAAAAATAAAGAAGCAGAGCTTAATAATGCTATTTTGCTGTACATCTGCGAATGCCAGGTAAGCGGTGATTTTAGGTCTTTGGAGGCGCTTGGTATAGAAGATTCTATCCTGGCCAAACTAAAAAATATGACCGTTACAGAAATTATACATACGTCACAAATTCGAGCATCTTTCATAAAAAGCATCCAGATAGACAGTGCAATATTAGGTCATTTACTCAATCGTGCCAGCAGTGAAAAAGAGTCACAAAAGATGATCAATGAACTTATCTCTCACGGAGCGCCTCTTCAATTGGTTAAATCGTTGAACGGCGTTAATGCAGTTGAGTTCTCAACTCGTCGGCGGGATCTAGATATTCATTATAGAGGTCGTACCAATATTGCTACACCGGAACAGGAGAGTGCAGTGTTTGATGCCTGTAAAAATATTGATATCAGTCAACCAGATAACTTAACCGGTGAACAGTGGATTGAGTTATCAGTAATTACAGGATATCCGATACGACTAATATATAAAGTCATTTACGAAAATCAGGAGATTTCGCGTGAAAAATACAACGTTCCAGCCTAATAGTGTCATGGATGAATTGGATAAAAAAATCCAGTCATCAACTAAGGCGGTTCGTGGCAATACTAAAGTAGGGCATGATGCTCTGCTTTTTTTGAACACACGTTACGAATCATTCCCAGTCACTATTCAACAAGAATCATTATTATCCTCGAATGCAAAATCAGTCTATAACAATTTATGGTTATGGGCCAAAAAGAAGGAGTCCAGTTCTGTGCCTGCGAGCTTATTTCCTGGCTATGAATGGATAACACTAGCAACAGGCATTAAGCGAGGAACCATTGCTTCCTGCATGACACAACTAAGATTGCAAAGGTATATTACTTTGCATCAAAAGGTGCGGAAAGAGAATGGTCAGTTTGTCGGTAATGATTACATTCTTAATGACGAACCCATGTCTCTTTCCGACACGCTATCGCTGGATAAAGACTATATAAATTTCGTCAAAACCAATATGGTCTACCACCGACACAAACGTGTTCAATATTTAGCCGTAACGATTTTTCAATCATTAACTCATCATATTCAAAATTCTGATGACCCGTTTAGACCTTCGACTCATCTTGAGAAAATAGATGCTCGACAACAAGCTAACCAGCTTATTCAAGAAAGACTTTACCCTGAAGATATTAATCCAGAATTACCGCATCCAGAACACTACTTTGGTATTCCCGTTCAGGATTACAAAGATATGGTTAATAAGCTTCATAAAGAAAACTCGGTAGAAAATAACCTGGTTCATGAAGTGAACTCGGTAGAAAGCAACCATGTTCATAAAATGAACTCGGTAGAAAATAGCCAAGTTCATAAAGTGAATGAGATAGAAAGCCTTATAGAGCAACAAGTTCATAAAGTGAACGAGGAAGTGAACGAGGAAGTGAACGGCTGTAGTAGTGGTTTTATATATAATACTACTACAGAAGACACCAAGTTAACTTCAACTGACAAAACACTGGTCTATCCTGAATTTGAATCCCGTAATGAAAAAATCATTTGTGAATTACACATAGCAAAATTACCTGAAGAGGTTCAGCAAATAATGCTGGATGAATTGGCTGGAAGGATGGCAGACACTAAACAAGCAAAGCTTGCAAACAATATAGCTTACCTCAAAGGTTGGTTAATTAAAGAATATAACGAGGGTAGGACACCCTTTACTAGCTACAGTGCCCAGCAGGCAGCATCGCGTGATCCCGACATGCAACAGTCTAAGAGGAAAACTGATGTTGATACTATTTCTGGCATACGCGATTTACATTCTGAAATTCAACACCTTACCAGAATGATCCAGTTTGAAAATGAGCAAGGATTGGAGTCTTTTGAACTCATCAAACAAAGAGATATAAAACAGCTTGAGCTTAATAGACTCACCGAAAAGAAGTCGAAGCTAGGGTAGTTACTTGAGAAGATACTGAGAAGTGGTACCAGTGGTGCCACCCAAATATATCTTATAAGACTTATAAAATATATTTATAGGAATGTTAAGTTAACCGGTTCATTAACAATTCTATGTTGAGTAAATATTTAGAAAATTGTTGAATATATCTGAGTTAATAGAATTTATTGAAGAGGAAAAATCATGATTGACACTAAAAAGAACAAAAGCCATGGACCTGGTGGACTAACCAGTGATACCTCCATTTTATTACATACCAGACAGGCTATGATGATATTTGATGGACGTAAAGAAGATGAGGATAGACCGGCCATTTATGGGGTGCCCAGGTTTTCAGGGTCGGTAAATCAAATCTACAAAGATTCGATGGCTGACGATCCATGGGCTGACTGGTGGTTGATTAAAATTGACGACCATATTGATCGCGCCAAAATGAAGCTTAATGAATATAAAGAGGAATTCAGGGAGCTTTACCCTGACTCTCCATCGATAAACATTAACGCATCTGAATCTTCGCAACCTGAAGAAAGACCGCTGCAATTCCCAACTCCGTCTTATGCCTATCGTATGGGATATCTGGTTGTGGAATATGATCGGTTCTGTTGCGAAGTGTTAAATATGGCGCATGTGGGTTTACTAACGCGAGTTAAAAAAGAACGTTATTTAAACCTGGGCGGTAAAGCCTTACGAGCTGCTTTACAGTCTGGTACGGGCTATAGGCATCAAGGTGTTACTCGAAACGATGCAAGAGCTAATAATCCAAAAGCACAAAAAGCCACACAGCTGATGGGTAAAGTTCCAGATGATATTTTGAATATGAAGCGTCGATCTGACTTTGCTCCAGAATTGCGCCAATACGAGAAAACAGAATCTACTAAAAAAAATAGTGAAGCGACATCAGACAACACTGAGCAGGATGAAGAATTTAAAGTGGTTGCTTAATTCCTGGGATGTTCATTTTGCAGCAATGGCTCTTATTGATTTAATCCGTGTAAAAAAAATATCTGAGTGTTTTTGGAACAATAAATACGGAAACAGTAACTTGAATCAAATTTTCGAAATCAATTCCTTGAGACAATTTATGCTAGGGCGCAGCCTCTTTGGCGCAACTAGGGCAAAGCATCTTTTGCTAAAGGGTTTAAGTAACCCTTTAAGGGTAAGGGGAAGATTTGTGGCAATTAGGGGTTAGGTGGTGTTTCGCCAATATAGAGATATTTTTGAGAGAATTGAAAATGTTCGTGAGGATATTCGGAAAACGATATTTATGCGTGAGCAACTGATAGAAACATTTAACCAGTCACTTGGCGGCCTGCGATTATCAATGAGGCTTCGTAAGCGATCAGGCGGATTGTTAGCCTGGCGCAATATAGCAACCCGAAGTAGCAAACAGCGGGATTATGATTTATTGCATTATCGTGATGATCTTGGTCGTTTGCCGCAAACTGTACGGAACCAATTGTTACAATTTGATAAGCAAAGGATTTTGTTGAACCTGAATTGGTCAATGCTTCAACATGAATCAAAGCAATTGAATCAGGCAGCTAAAAAAATCGAAGCGAACACAACTGTTATTGAGCCAATGTTGTCTTGATAGCCACGTGATGAATCTCATAGGAATGATTGTTTCATATTTCTTCTAAAAACTTCTTTGCTAACCAAGGCCCACCCAATCTCAAGGAGACCCTCTATTCTTCTCTTGACATCAGGCTTGAGATATAACTTTTACGATTGACTAAAAACTGTAAAAGTAACTCAGGGTACTCAGACGATACTGCATTTTTAACCGATGGTCGTTGTTGTAACGCATTTCGCCAGATTTCGACTTTAGGTGTTTCTGAAAAAATTTGAAGTTTAACGATATGATCAAATCTTTTCTTATAATTTAAAACCTGATACAATAAAATAACTGCTATGTCCGATATTTTGCAATATCGGATATTAAATATTACGTTTATTGGGTTATACTCAGCACAATATTATTTTGCTATTGACGAATAATGAACCCAAAACGAATACCGCCTACAGCAATTCTTGATAATCTTAGCTATATTGGAAATCCGTTTAAGCAAAAGCATTTTTCTGCTGATACTTATCTAAATACTAAAATACCTGGAGCTAACACTGATCTGGAATACGCTCTTAAGTTTTTGTATAGCTACAATGGCAGCACAGCCACTTTTAATAGCTATCGACGTGATCTAGAAAGATTGCTTCAATGGGCTTGGAATATAGAGAAGACATCGTTATTAAATCTTAAGCGTGAACATATTGAAGACTTCATTCGTTTTTGTTTCAATCCACCGAAAGCCTGGATAGGTTTAAAAAATGTAGCGCGATTTAAAAATAAAAATGGAATCCGAATAGGCAATGAAGAATGGCGGCCCTTTGTCGTGATACTGACAAAGACTGAACACAGTAAAAATAAAAAAGCGGATACAAGTCAATACTGTCCATCTCAAGCTGCCATTAAAGGCACATTTACAGCCTTATCTTCTTTTTATGAATACCTGATACAGGAAAACTTTGTTGAATCAAATCCTGTTTCTCTCATTAAACAGAAAAGTAAATTCATCCGTAAAGATCAGTTAAAGCCCATAGTAAGACGTATCAGTACTCTACAATGGGATTACGTATTGGAAACAGCAGAATTGATGGCCACAGAGAATCCTGAAGAGCACGAGCGCACTTTGTTCATTATGAATTGTTTGTTTGCAATGTATCTTCGCATATCAGAGCTGGTTGCTGATGAACGCTCTACGCCAGTCATGAGTGACTTCAGAAAAGACCATGATAAAAACTGGTGGTTTGATGTAACAGGTAAAGGTAATAAAAATCGTTCTATAACAGTGTGTGATGACATGCTTAAAGCGCTTAAGCGTTACCGTAAATATTTAGGTTTATCGCAATTACCGCAACATGGTGAGCAAATACCCCTTATATCTAAAGCTACCGGCAGAGGCTCCATTACAAGTACCAGGCACATTAGACGAATCGTACAGCTTTGTTTTGATGAAGCATATAAACGGATGAAAGAAGATGGTCTTAAGGACGATGCGATTGAATTAAAAGCCGCTACAGTTCACTGGTTAAGGCATACCGGAATATCTGAAGATGTTAAGTTTCGACCCCGTGAACATGTACGCGATGATGCTGGTCATGCCAGTATGGCCACTACAGATAGGTATATAGATTCAGATCTGCGAGAAAGACATGAATCTGGCCGAAAAAAGCGTATAAAAGATATATATTGAGCTTTTACTCAAAAAATGAACAACTTTAATGCACGTAATATCATAGAGTTGCATGCCAAATTGTGACATTTACTGCTCTATATTGTTGGAGACCCTACCCGTCTAAAAAGTTATTCAAGCAATAAATCATAAGCTGTGGTTAACCGTTTCTCAATCTGAATAATAACAAGCTCATTCAAATAGATATTGATCTAAGGAGAAAATGATATGGGTAATAAATTTAATGGTGAAGGAAATCTAGGGATTGACCCCGAATTGAATCGTCGAGATTCGAAGGATGATGATGCCGTTTGTAATCTCAGAATCTACTTTGACAAACCTGTTCCGTTAGAAGATGGCAGTTTTGAGGATAAAGGCGGGTTCTGGATGAATGTAGAAATTTGGGGCAAACGTGGTATTCGTTGTCATGAATTATTAAAAAAAGGAAACCGAGTGACCGTTGACGGTTCTATCATTGGTAAGAAATGGAAAGATAAAGAATCCGGTGATGATCAGTTTGGTATGGTGGTTAGAGCTAAGCGAGTCACTCCCGATCTGATGACCGTTGATACACTCAAGCCAAAAAAATAAGGAGCGAATCATGCCATATTTTAAAACTGTTTTAGCTATAGTGGTTTCTGTGCTGCTAAGCGCATGCGGTGGCGGCGGTGACACGGACACTGATATTACTAAAATCAATACACCCGCCAATCCATCAACCAAAATCAACGCTGTGGGCGTGGTTGGCACATCATCACCAGTCAATACTATCGCACCCATCAATGCTGGTGTTAATGGTGGTGAATTTTCCATATCCTGGGATGTGGATTCCAGTGATCCTTATCATGTGGATATGTATTTGAGTGACGATAACACCCTGGGTAGTGATGTTAAAATATTGAGTCAGAACTGCGGTTCAGTGTCGTTTCTTTATAATTGCGATACTGCAGCAGCTTTTGATTGCCGGTTTACCAGTAGCAATAAAATGTCCTGCGGAACTATTTCGGCGGCTAATACCGAAAAAGATTTAACGGTATTTCTGAATACGATTCCCAAACAGGCGTACCTCATTTTTGAAGCCTGTAATGCATTACTTAGTAACTGTAAAACAGCTTCTGTCACGATTGAGCTGCAATAAGAAAAAACCTTTGTCACCGGATAGCCTTTCCCATCCTCCTTCTTTATCCGGTGACACCTTTATTACTCAAGGTGTATCAACATGCAAACCCTGTATCTTTGTGAAAAACCATCACAGGCAAAAGACGTTGCCGCCGTACTGAAAATCAATACTAGAAAAGATGGTTATTTTGAAAATAACAAAACGGTTGTTACCTGGTGTATAGGCCATTTGCTCGAAATGGCGAACCCGCACGACTACGACATGAAATATAAA